>Ga0075163_10001055_pt1 | contig 36692 bp, 21 predicted proteins | sample JI1023141ADNA_FD_71478 | JGI IMG/M metagenome (GOLD analysis project Ga0075163, IMG submission 71478) | Wastewater effluent complex algal communities from Wisconsin, to seasonally profile nutrient transformation and Carbon sequestration -... | ecosystem: Engineered > WWTP > Effluent > Algae...
CACCATGTCAAAGACATTCGATACACCTGAATATATCATGACGGAGGAAAAAATCCGTCAACGTCTCATTGAAGATTATCGCCTGGCTTGTATTTCAAGAGAGGCATCTCTATTGGGTAGGAAAGAAGTTCTCACAGGAAAAGCCAAATTCGGAATTTTTGGTGACGGCAAAGAAGTGGCACAAATTGCCATGGCGCGCCAGTTCAAAGCTGGCGACTGGAGAAGCGGATATTATCGCGACCAAACGTTCATGATGGCAATCAATGAACTTACGGTGAGCCAATACTTCGCTGCGCTATACGCACATACCGATCTCACTCATGAACCAGCAAGCGGTGGTCGCCAAATGGGTGGTCACTACGCAACCAGATTTCTTAATGATGATGGTTCATGGAAAGAGGTATCCAAATTAAAAAATTCATCTGCCGATATTTCACCTACCGCTGGTCAAATGCCACGTCTAGTTGGATTGGCGCAAGCATCTAAAATCTACAAGCACAACAAAGACCTTGCTTCATGGACTTCCTTCAGCAACGGAGGTAATGAGGTTGCATTCGGCACTATCGGTGATGCATCAACTAGCGAAGGATTGTTTTGGGAAAGCATGAACGCATCTGCTGTGTTGGGCGTGCCAATGTGTATGAGCGTTTGGGATGATGGTTGGGGCATTAGCGTTCCTAAAAAATACCAGACTGTAAAACAAAGCATCTCCGACGCGCTAAGCGGCTTTGAAAAAACAACGACCACAAACGGTATAAAAATATTTAAAGTAAAGGGCTGGAACTATCCGGAACTTCTGATGACCTACGAGCGCGCGGTTTCGTATTGCAGAGAAAATCAGATTCCTGTTCTTGTGCACGTGGATGAAATTACACAACCTCAAGGGCACAGCACTAGTGGTTCACATGAAAGATATAAGTCGAAAGAACTTCTCTCTTGGTATGATGAATATGATTGTATTGTGCAGCTCAAAAAGTTTATCATACTCGATGGCTCTGCCAATGAAAACGAACTTGACGAAATAAGAGAAGAGGCCAAAAAATTTGTTCGCCAGGAGCAGAAAAAAGCATGGGCGGCATTTAGAGAAGATATTGATCGTGATGTAAATACTGCTGTTGACAAAATCAAACAGTTTGCTTCTTCATTGAATTCTTCTGAAAATGCATCAGTGATTGCTATTGCAGAAGAATTGAAGAAAACAGTCGAACCTATCCGCAAAGACATTTTTGTGCTCATAAAAAAATCATTGCGTTTGGGCAAAGACCAGTCATCAACTGCTGCAACAGAATTAAAGTTTTGGCTGGATGAACTTCGGAAAAATTGCGACCTCCGCTACAGTTCTTCGCTATACAGCGACTCGGAATTTTCGGCGCTAAAAGTGACTCCTATAGACCCAACTTATGATCAAGATCCAGAGCAGGTTGACGGAAGAATTATCATCCGTGAAAACTGGGACTACGTGCTGAAAAATCGACCAGAGACGCTCATCTTCGGAGAGGATGTGGGTAAAATCGGCGGTGTCAACCAAACTTGCGAAGGCCTTCAGGAAAAATATGGCGAATTACGCGTTAGTGACACAGGCATTCGCGAGGCTACAATCATAGGTCAGGGCATAGGTATGGCCATGCGTGGACTAAGACCGATCGCCGAGATACAGTATCTTGACTACCTTTATTATGCATTGCAGATCATGCGTGATGATCTAGCGAGCGTGAGATATCGCACTCGCGGCGGACAAAAAGCTCCGCTGATTATTTCAACCCGCGGTCACCGACTCGAAGGTGTTTGGCACGCTGGCAGCCCGATGGGCGCTATTATAAGCAGTGTGCGCGGAATGCATGTTTGTGTGCCTCGCAACATGACGCAAGCTGCTGGTATGTACAACACTCTTTTGCAAGCTGATGAACCAGCACTTGTTGTTGAATGTCTCAATGGCTATCGTTCTAAGGAACCAATGCCAAACAACATTGGTGAGTTCAGAATACCTCTTGGTATTCCAGAAGTGGTGCAGGAAGGTACTGATATCACCATGGTTTCTTATGGCTCTACATTTAACGTTTGTGTTCAAGCGGCGGCACAACTAGAAGAAGCTGGAATCTCAGTTGAACTGGTTGATGTGCGCACTTTGCTTCCATTCGATTTAAAGAACATCATTGTTTCTTCTTTGAAGAAAACAAACCGCATTTTATTTGTCGATGAAGATGTTCCAGGCGGAACTACGGCATATATGCTCGACGATGTGCTCAACAGACAAGGTGGATACCAATATCTTGATGCTCGTCCAAGAACACTTGCTGCACGCCCACATTTGCCGGCTTATGGCACTGATGGCGACTATTTCAGCAAACCATCTATGGAAGATATTTATGATATCGTGATAGAGATGATCAACGAGTAATCTGTGTGACCTGCATTTTGTTTATATTCGCTGAAATGAGTGCGCCTATATGAACTTATTATGTCGTCTGATATCCATTTTTAGCATTTTATTTCCGTGTTGTGTAAACGCACAGGTGATCAAAGGCAAAATAACTGATGCTTCGAATGGCGAGCCACTTTTTGCTGTGGTAGTTGGTGAAAAAGGCACTGGTAATGGTACAACAACTGATTTCGATGGGGCATTTTCTTTAAAGGTTGAAAAGCTGCCAATTACTTTGGTTGTCGGTCTTGTCGGATACATAGAACAAAACATAGAGGTATCATCTGCCGAGTCTGTTATTCAAATTAAACTTAGTCCTAATGAGCAGGTGATGAGTGAAGTCAATATCACCAGCGACCGCATTCTCGAAAAACAAAAGCTTAATCCGCTCACTGTGGAGACGATGGATGCTATTGCGGTCAAGGATTGTGCAAGCGGAAATTTTTATGAAAGTCTCGGCACCATGAAGGGGGTTGACATGACATCAGCGAGTTTAGGATTTAGAATCATCAACACACGCGGATTCAATAGCACTTCTCCTGTGAGAACATTACAACTGATTGATGGAGTAGATAATCAAAGTCCGGGTTTGAATTTTTCATTGGGAAATTTTCTTGGAGCTTGTGATCTTGATGTGAAAAAAGTAGAGATTGTGCAGGGCGCAAGTAGCGCTTTTTTCGGCCCGGGTGCTTTCAATGGCGTTGTAAATATGGAGACCAAAGATCCTTGGACATTCAAAGGACTTACAGCGCAGCTTAAAGTTGGAGAGCGCAGTTTGGTGGAACCTCAAATAAGATATGCTGAATCCATTGCAGACAAGAATGGTAATGATTTTTTCGCTTACAAAATCTGCGCATATTACCTCAAGGCAATGGATTGGGAAGCGGAGAATTATTCGCCGATTTATGGCGGTCAGAACGATGCATCCAACCCAGGAAGATTTGATGCAGTAAATATTTATGGTGATGAATATTTTCCAGCGATGGACCTGAGTGATGCTACACCATGGAATTACCGAGGTATTGGCACATATTACAGAACAGGTTATAAGGAAGGGGAGGTTTTGGATTATGATACCAAAAATCTGAAAGCCTCGGCGTCACTTCATTTCCGATTGGATCCTGAAAAAAATTATGATTCGCCTGAATTAGTTGTTGCAACGAATATTGGCACAGGCACAACCGTTTATCAAGGAGACAACAGATTCAGATTGCGTGATATTTTTTTCATGCAGAATCGAGTAGAACTAAAAAAGAAAGATGATTTTTTTGTGCGGTTTTACACCACAAGAGAAGATGCTGGAAACAGCTACGATCCATATGCAACTTCGTTAAGGATATTGGATGAAGCCAGAAGTGATGAAGAATGGGCAAAGGTTTATCTTCGTTACTGGAACGATAGCATTGATCCTCGCATTGATGGCATGGGATATCCTGGATTGGTGCCGAATCCAAATTACAATGGCACCACGGATACCAATGTCCATTTACCATATGATTTCGAAGGGCAGAAGCAATGGCTTATCGATAACAATGACTCACTTACGCAATGGCACACAATGGTTGCCAATTGGACCAACAACGGAAACGGCGGTTTGGTGGGCATTAACCCAACTGGATATTATGCTCCCGGTAGTGCATCTTTCGATGAAGCGTTCAACAGAATTACATCATTAAAAAATAATGAAGGCGAAGGAGGCACACGCTTCTTTGATAAATCTTCGCTTTATCATTTTCATGCAGAAAAACAATTTTCCTACGTAAAGCTCGATGAATGGCGCATTGGAGCTAATTGCAGACTCTATACGCCGAATAGTGAAGGAACGATTTTCAGCGATACAGGAGATGTGCGTATCCGGAATTTTGAGGTTGGATTTTATACCGGTATAGAGAAAAAGTTGATGGAAGATAAAATGATTTTGTCGGCGACTGTAAGAGCTGACAAAAATCAAAACTTTAATCTCGTTGTTTCACCTGCAGCTAGCGTTGTGTATTCACCAAAGAAAAATCACTATGCAAGAATTTCGTTCTCAAGTGCGCTCCGTAATCCAACTCTCGCTGATCAATATCTTTATTTGAATGTTGGTCCTGCAACGTTGAGTGGTAATCTTAATGGCAGAGATAGTTTGGTAACGCTTGATTCTTGGAGCGATTTCAGAGGTACACTCGACTCGGATACCCTTGACTATTTTAACATAGATCCAATTCGTCCAGAGCAAGTAAGAACAATAGAAGCAGGATATCGCGCAAGCATAGGCGATAATATTTACGTGGATGGCGGGTATTATTTCAGTGCTTACACGCATTTCATCGGATATATGATTGGTTTGGATGTGGAGTTTGACGACACACCTGGCAGCCTTCCGAAGGATGTTGATGCATATAGATATGCGGCGAATTCCGTGAATAAGGTGCTTACACAAGGGTTAAGTGTGGGTGTCAACTATTATTTGTTTGACTACTATACATTGAACGGCAATTACAGTTGGAATCAACTTGTGAAGGCAGATGAAAATGATCCTATTATTCCTGCATTCAATACGCCCGAGCACAAGTTTAATTTGGGAGTTTCTGGCCGAGGTATCAAACTCACAAAGGAAACACAAGATGAATTCGGCTTTGGGGTTAACTACAAATGGATTCAGGAATTTCTTTTTGAGGGCAGTCCGCAGTTCACTGGATATGTTCCTTCTTATGATCTGGTTGATGCGCAAGTCAATTACCTGATCAAAAAGGCCAATACAACAGTAAAGATTGGTTGTTCAAATTTGATGAACAACAAAGTCATTCAGACCTATGGTGGCCCTGCTATCGGCCGATTGGGCTATTTGTCTGTTACCTACGAATTGTGAAAAAGATTCAGCCCGTAGCGGGTTATCAGCGATGTAATTCATTACATTCGCTTGGTTGAACCAATTTAATTAACTATAAATTATTTCCATGAGAAAAATCTACATGCTTTTGTCTTTTTTGGCTGTGGTTGGCACTCAAGCCAATGCCCAGCGTTATCTTGAGGAGGTGTTTACAGATGTTACCATCACGCCAAACGTGATATACGGAATGAATGCATCTGTATTGACCTATCAGATTTTTGGTGAAGCCATCCCAACTGATTTGGTGATGGATATCTACGAACCATCAGGTGATACGGAAACAGATCGTCCTGTTGTGCTTTATTTCCATACGGGTAACTTCTTGCCTTATCCAGTTAATGGCGGCACAGGCGGTTTTAAAACCGATAGTGCTACAGTTGAAATCTGCACACGTCTAGCCAGAATGGGTTACGTTGTTGCTTCTTGTGACTACCGTCTTGGCTGGAACCCAATAGCTGAAACACAGCCTGAGCGTACCTACACATTGATCAATGCTGCTTACCGCGGTGTGCAAGATTGCAGAACTGCTGTTCGTTTCTTCCGCATGTCTGAAGATGTTATGGGCGATCCATGGGGTATCGACGAAACGCGCATCGCAGTGTGGGGACAAGGCGCAGGCGGTTATATCGCATTCGCTGCTGCTACCCTCGACAATTGGTTGGAAGACATCGCGTTGCTTGCTAAGTTCAACTGGATTCCTCCAGGGTTCACGGAGCCAGTTCCAATGGTAGTTGAAGCTATTAACGGAAATGCTGATGGTACAACGTATGGTATCAACCCACAGGATGGTGACACCTTGTGCTATGTTAACCACGTTGGATATTCTTCAGCGTTTAACGTAATGGTGAACATGGGTGGTGCTATGGGTGATATCTCATGGTTAGAAGATACTTCAGTACCAATGATCTCATTCCACGTTCCAACTGACCCATTCGCTCCTTATGCTGATGGTATCGTTGTAGTGCCAACTACCCAAGAAGATGTAGTAGAGGTCAGCGGTTCATACACTGTACAAGCCGGAGCTAACGATTTCACAAACAATACTTCATTCCAATTGGCTGATTCTTGGGCCCCAGGTGCTGCATTTACAGCAGCAGCAAATGCCAACAACGATGGCAACTATGGTTTATATCCGATCACACGCACTGGCGCTAACATTTATGATTCATCACCATGGGATTGGTGGAATCCTGAGCTCATTGAGCAAGAAAATAGCGATAATGGTTTCCTTACAAACCCTGATATGTCAGCTGAAAAGGCTCGCACTTTCATTGACTCAATCCAAGGTTACGCTGCACCACGTTTGATGTGTGCACTTGATCTTCCTGAAAGTCCATGTGCTGTTTCTGTTTCTGAAACTAGCGCTCCTGAGTTTTCAGTATATCCGAATCCTTCAAACGGAATGTTCACTATTTCTGCCAATGAAAAAATCACTGGCGTTGAAATGCGCAACCTCGTTGGAGAGCTAGTATTTGCTAAGCAGGGATTGAACGTGAATACTTACCGTGTAAACAGAGACCTTCCATCTGGGGTCTACTTTGTAGACATTCAAAGTGACGGAGGTAGATATACCGTGAAATTGATACTAGAATAATCTATTCTTCATAATTCAAAGGGCCGGTTTTCCGGCCCTTTTTTTTTGATCAAAAAAATAGTGATGAGATGTTGGTCAATTCGCAAATCTTTTTTGATTAAACCCAAATGCGAGAAAGGATTCGTTACGAAACATAAAAATGCAATTGATTGATTCTAAAATTTTGTTTCTGTGATTTTTGTCGGGCAATTGAATTTGAGAAATGAACGAAGAAAAGAAAGCATTTCTTTATCAGAAAGAATATTAGAACACAAAAAAGGCTGCTTATATAGGCAGCCTTTTATGAAGTATCATAATGAAACTATTACTTGTTTGGCGCTCCTGCTGGAGTTTTTACCGGTGCCCCTGAAGGAGTAGCAGCCGGATCTGGACCAACATTTCCTTTTATTGTCACAATTTTCTGTGGGGCATTTACAGCATTAGAGCTGATGGTAACAGTTTTGTGAATTGGGCCAGGGCGTTTGGTATCATACTTCACTGTGATAATTGAAGTTTCAGAAGGAAGTATTGGATTCGGGTCGCATTTCGGTACAGTGCAACCGCAAGATCCGGTGCATTGTGCGAGTATAAGTGGTTCAGTTCCCGTGTTGGTCACTTTGAATTCGCATTCACCGTTGCCACCGAAAGGCACTTCGCCATAATCATGTGAATCTTTATCGATTGAAATTGCCGGACCTGTTACAAGTTCGGGTTGAGCAAAAGCGGCTGTAGAAGCTGCGAATGCTAGTGAAAGGGTAAACAAAAGTTTTTTCATCGTTTGAATTTTCATTTTGGAAATAGGACGTAAAAAAACTCCGGTGTTTGAATGACCGGAGTTTTAAATATTGATTCAAAAATTGACTTTCAAATTTTAGTTACCGCCTGCTGGAGCACCTGCTGGAGCTTTTTCTGGAGCTTTTTCTGGAGCAGCATTTGGGTCTGGAGCAACATTACCTTTGATTCTAACAACTTTCACTGGTTCGTTAGTAGCGTTAGAGTTGATAGTAACTGATTTGTTGATTGGTCCAGGACGTTTTGTATCGTACTTAACTGTAATGATAGAGCTTTCAGTTGGAAGGATCGGGTTTGGATCGCATTTAGGAACTGTGCAGCCACATGAACCTTTGCACTTGCTCAAAATAAGAGGCTCTGTGCCTGTGTTAGTCACTTTGAATTCACATGTGCCATCACCACCGAAAGAGATATCACCATAATCATGAACTTCTTTGTCAACGCTGATTGCAGGACCAGATGCTACCGGAGTTTGCGCAGTAATGTAAGTTGCGATTCCGAACATAAGGGCTAGCGAAAGGATTACTTTTTTCATTTTGTTTGTGTATTGTTGTTTGTTCTTTTCTTTTACTCAAATCTACGGCTTCAAGGATTCATTTGTGGCTGTGGTTAACGAAACTTTAACAGCGCCTGAATTTGATCTTTCAATTTGACTTGGCAAATATTGCTGCCGTTCTATCAAAATCGTGCCACATTTAACTTCCATTTAAGCCGAATTAAATTTCCGTTTAATCTATACAGTAACGTAAAAATCCAATTTAGGGTTGCACTTTACGTTCGATTTGACGAATCAATGGGCAACTTCAATCATCCTGCTGAATACTTTGCTGTCGCTCTTCACAACCATCGTGTAAAGTCCTCCGCTCAATGCGCTTAAGTCTATTTGATGAGTGGTGGCAGGCTTCATCCCTTCGCTTATATTGATCCTACGCGAGAGATTGTCATAGAGCTCGATAACAAAAGGAAGCTCGGCGTTGAGGTTCAGCATATCTCTGACTGGATTCGGATAAGCAACAAATCCTGCAATAGCGGATTCATCCACATTTTCGATAATCAGCAATGCGTTTGCACTACATCCTTGAGCTGTTGTAACAGAAATGCCGTAGACATGATTGCCGTCAGGCTGTGAATTGCCACCGTCGATGATCTCACCATCGATATTCCACTGAATAGTTTCGAATTGATCGCAATTGATACAATCAACAGTACCATCAATTTCGTTATGCTCGAGAACAGGTGTTGCGGCTGAGTATACATTGATGACTTGTGCGAAGACGCTAGACGCTTCTGCTAGCGAGGTTTCCAAGGAAACGGTGTATGCCCCAGCTGTTTCATAAACAAAGGTTGTTTCACCGTCGAAGTCTATGATCACTTCGCCATTACCATTGTTTAGGACGTTGGACATATTTTCAACGTGGTCTGTGAGATCGCCTACAGTTAATGTGAATGGAGCGCAACCCTCAGTTGACGAAGTGGCGAATAGGGCTTGAGCCACCGCAATGCTGTCGGACATTTCGCTGCATCCAAATTCGTTGGTTGTAATGATATTGTAATAGCCATTCTCATGGATATCATTGTTCACGATATCATAATTATTTCCGCTGGCACCTTGGATTATTTCACCATTGAGGTACCACACATTTTCATTGCTACCGCAATTGTTGCATGCAATTCCGTTACCAAAACCCGCATATGTAATGATAGGAATTTGCGGCACTTCAAATACGGAAATGTGAATTGTGGTATCTGCTTCAGCGTTGCCAACAGTAATGGTGTATGTCAAATCATATTCACCAGGTTCATCGAAAACGTATGTGAATTGTGGCTCACAAGTTTGATTGATAGAATTGTCGTTCACGATAAACGCGCAATTGCTATTCTCATATATTTCATTCTGGTTGTTGACAGTGATAGTCAGCGGTGGGCAACCAGAAATGTTTTGCACTTCCACATGCGTGAAAAGATAGAAGCATGTGCCATCATCAAGGTTTGACCCCGGCTCAAAATTGAGCGCTTCGGGATCTGTGCATCCTAGGAAAATGCAACTGCCATTGTCGTAGTTTGCAAAAGGGTTATAGTTCGCCGCATCTGAATTCATGCAACCACCTATTATGCATGAACCATCGTCGAAATTGGCACCCGGCGTGAAGTTGTCGGCTGTTTCGTTGGTGCATCCGGGGTATTTGCATGAATTGTCATCGACATCTGCATTGGCATTAAAATTCATTGCGCTTGGGTCCATACATCCAGGGTTTGCATTGAGCGGGAAAATATTCATCCTTACCATGAACGATTTTGCGCTTGGGAAGGTCGCGTTGACGGATGGATAACGAACCAATGAAGAAGCACTGTAGCTGTCGCCACTTCTTGCTACGAAGAATGCACCAGTAGAATCCGTTTCAGTTACTGCAACGAAGTACAAACTGTCATTTTCCATTTCGAAAGGCGTGTCAAAATAGAGAGTCACGAAGTTTTCATCGCCAGGTGAGTTCAAGTCAGCTGCATTGAGTATATAAGTTGCGGTAGAAGCAAGAAGTGAGTCATACTCTTGGTTATAGATGACCCCATAAATTTCTTTGCCAACAGGAGTTCCTTCTGCAATTGCCACTTTGAGTGAGTGACAATATTGATTAGGCACAAAAGCTTCATAGAAATTTCCAGACATCATTTGATATTCATCATAGAACGCCGACTGGATGTAGGTGTTTTCCATTGCACCTTCATCCTTCGCATACGTGTATTCAGTGATGCTGTAATCGAGTGAATCCAGGTTGTTGAGAAGATTTTGGTCGGACTGATTTTGAGAAATAGTGCAATACATCATGTAATCACCAACCTGGGCTGGCGTGGTAAATGGATTGATGATCTGCATATTTTGTATTACAGATGCAGGGATATTCGCTGGATTGCTGTTGGTGTTATAAATTTCGGTAGTTTGATCTTTAATAATTGTGGTGTTCATGATTACACCTGTTTGTGAGTCAGCGCCAACGTTGTGAACCACAGATTTGAATTTGAATGGGGGTATCATACTCAATGGATACTGATCGTATTCCAGTTCGAAGTTTGCCGTGAGTGATTCAGGACCTGTGTTTTCTGTGTAAGTGAATGAGGTCAACATCAAGTCGTTGTCGTTGGGCACAAAAACGGTGATATCATCAAGCAGCCACCAGTAGTATGATCCATTGAAAATGAATTTGAACTGCACTGAAGACTGCCCCGTGATAATACTTGAGATATTGAAAGAAGCCCAAACCGTGTTAAGAGATTGCACACCACTATTGGTGATGATGTCTGTCCAGTTTTCCCCGCCATCTACTGAAATTTGGACTTTTGTTGTGGTATTGTTGAAGTGTCGGTATTGTTGTTGGAATGTGAGCACAGCCGCGGTGACATCAGTGAAGTCGATAGGGTTTGTAATTAGCCATGCTGTATGAGGAGCGGGATCAGCCCCTGTTCCGAATCCAACACCGCAAATGTTCCCGGCATCATCCCAATAGTTACTATCGAAAATGACGAATCCATTGGATTGTGTTGTTGATCCAATAGGAGCAGCAATTGCTGAGCAAGAGCCACGCGCTCCCTCGGTAAAATCAGGTACCGTGCTAGGTCCTCGATATTCCCAATGCGCTTGTTCAGTGGTGCTAGTGATACCCTGGATCCAATCGGAAGGAATGCCATCTGCGAAATCCCAAGAAACAATGGGTTCACCATAGACTTGAGCTTGCGATTGATACTGAAATACGATAATGCCTAAAACTAGAAGTAGAGCTCTCTTCATCATGAGTATAGAATATGCTTTCAATTATAAAAAAGTGAAGCGAATTTAACCCACAATCCGAGATAGGCTTCTACTGCAACACAAAATCACTTCAAAATCATGTATTTCCTCGATTTTATTCTTCAAAATAACTCTGCTATTTTATCATCATAAAATCTTGCGGGAATACCTGATTTTATTGCGCTTTTGTGTTTCGTTGCGAATCCCATCACGAATTGTGGGTTAACCCACAATCCGAGATAGGCTTCTACTGCAACACAAAATCACTTCAAAATCATGTATTTCCTCGATTTTATTCTTCAGAATAACTCTGATATTTTTTAATTATAAAATCTTGCGGGAATACCTGATTTTATTGCGCTTTTGTGTTTCGTTGCGAATCCCATCACGAATTGTGCGTTTAACAGGAAACAGGACAAGACATATGAGGCGAGAATGCGCTTCTAGAATGGGGGATCGAGTACAAATGAATTGTAGGAGTTAAAACAAGAAAAAAGTATACCTCAGAAGTACTGCGACTCCACTGTTGTTTTACCGGTTTTTTTTCCTGATTTGTTTTTCCATTTCTCAAAAATGTCGAGTATAATGCCATCGGCTAGACCAATTTTAGGAACGAGCATATCCTTGATGCTGGCGTATCCCATGAGCTTGATATAAATCTCACAAGCAGGAAGTATCACATCTGCTCGGTCCGGTCGCAAACGCATTTTGACGATGCGTTGTTCAAGTGTGAATGAATTTAACTGGTCGTATTGCAATTGAATTTCTTCTGCACTGATGGTTTCGTTCGGCTTTTTACCCTGTATCTTAAAAACAGTATTGATATTGCCGCCAGTGCCTATAGCTACCAGTTTTTCGTGTTTGATTTTTTCGCTTTCGATCCACTTTTTCACTTTCTCCCAAGTACCTTTTTTCATAGCCCCGGTTAGCATACGGACAGTTCCGATATCAAAAGATTCTCCTTTGATTTTTTTCCCTTTTTTAATCAACGTGAGTTCGGTACTGCCGCCGCCAACATCGATATATAAGTAGTTGGCATTCTGATTAAGATTTTGCGCGAAATAATTGCTGAAGATCAAATTTGCTTCTTCTTCACCGCTTAGCAATTCTATTTTGATATTCGCTTCCTTGTGTATTCGATTCAAAACTTCCTTGCGATTGCCCGCCTCTCGCATTGCTGAAGTTGCGCACGCCCTGAATATCTCGATTTTGTGCACATCCATCAAATACCAGAAAGCACGCATTGTCTTAACAAGCTGACGAATTTTTTCCTCCGAAATTTCACCAGTCTTAAATACATCTTCTCCTAGTCTGACAGGAACACGCGTTAGTGATACCTTTTCGATGTGATAATTTTTACCATCGAGATGTACCTCTTCGATCAACAGTCTGATCGCATTCGAACCAATATCTATTGCAGCAAATTTCAAGTTTTGTGAATTCTAGCGGGTGTGAAAGTAGAGTATTAATAAATTGCTAATGCTGTGTAAAATTTTTCAAAAACCAAAATGTTTACACAACTTTTCAATAGTGAATAGAAGAACGAAAAGCACCTATTTTTTTTCCTTCAAATACTTTAAGGTCGCCAGTTGAGTGTCGATGGCCTTTTTTCCTTTGCCTGGTTTCAAATATGTGTTCTTAAGTGATTGATCTACGATACGGGCTTTCGCATCAGGACTCAATTGTATATCCAAAATGTTTTGAAGTTCTTTTTTTAGCTCCGGATCATTGATCGGGGTGCTCACTTCTATGCGGTGATCGATGTTTCTCACCATCCAATCGGCACTCGAAATATAATAAAGTGGTTTGCCTCCGTTTCCGAATACGAGTATTCGGCTGTGTTCTAAAAATCGGCCTACAACACTGATCACACGAATGTTTTCACTTTTGTCTTTGATGCCAGGAATGAGTGAACAAATGCCACGGATGATCAAGTCAACTTTAACACCTGCGCAACTCGCATCGTAGAGTTTGCGAATCATACTTGTGTCCACCAAGTTATTCATCTTTATGATGATTGATGCTGGTTTACCTTTTTCTGCAAACTCAATTTCCTGATTGATGAGTTCTGTAAATTTCCTGCGAGTTCCGAATGGTGAAACAACAAGTTGTCGGTGCGCACTTCGCACAAAGTTGCTTTCAAAAAACTCAAATATTCTTCTTATCTCAGTTCCTATTTCAGGATTGGCAGAAAGCAATGAAATATCGCCATACACTCCGGCAGTTTTTTCATTAAAGTTTCCTGTACCTATATGCACATAACGTACTGTTTTGCTATTCTCCTTGCGACTTATCTGTATGAGTTTGCAATGCACTTTTAAACCATGCACTCCAGGAATTACGCGAACCCCGGCCTCGGTAAGCATTTTGGTGATAGCTATATTATGTTCTTCATCGAAACGCGCCTGAAGTTCGACCACTGCTAATACTCTTTTTCCGTTGCGTGCTGCATTGATGAGTGCATTGATGATTTGCGAGTTTTTTGCGACCCTATAAAGGCTTATTCTGATAGTTCTCACATCGGGATCTACTGCCGCTTCTCTCAAGAAATCGATGATGAGTGAGAACGGATGATATGGAAAATGTAGCAGGATATCTTTTTTAGCAATCTGTTTAAAAAATCCTTCGTTGAGCGAGAGGTCGGGATGTTTGGCCGTTACGAATTCTGGATAACACAAGTCTTTGCGTCCGAAATTTGGCAGCGCCATCAGGTCTTTTTTGTTGTGGTATCGGCCACCAGCTGAAATGTTGTCGACGTTTCTAATCCTCATTTTTTTAAGGAGAAAGTCGAGTAAATCAGCAGGCATTTCTTGATCATAGTTGAATCTCACGTATTGACCCTTTTTACGTTGCGACAAACTCCGAGTCATTTTTTCGACGAAACTTTTGGATACATCGTCATCAATATCGAGTTCTGCATCTTGAGTTGTTTTCACGGCATAAGCTCTGAACGTGTCGAACTCCATAGTGTTGAACAAACTTTTCAGATTGAAACGAATGAGGTCGTCAAGAAAAATGACATACGATTTTCCAAGTTTGTTGGGCAATGCAATAAAACGAGGCAGATGACTTGCTATTTCAAGCAATGCGTAGGATGCAGGTTCCTTTTTCTGCGATTTTTTGAGTTCAATTGCGAAGTAGATGCTGTGATCGCTGAGTTGTGGGAAAGGTATTTTGTTGTAAAGGATTATCGGAACTAAGAAGGGTTTTATTTTTTCTTCGAAGAATTGATTGAGAAAGGGAAGGTGTTCAGTTCGAATTTGTTTTTCATTGATAAAGTGAATATTTTCCTTAGCGAGTTCATCAACAAGTCCTTTGAAGACATCATTGAACACGATTTGCTGGGTTTTCACCACTTGCTGGATTTCTTGAAGCGTTTTAGCGGGATCAAAGTCCATCGGGTCGATGGGCTTTTTAGTGATACCAGTGGCTCTTCTCAGTGTTGCTACTCTTACTTTAAAAAACTCATCGAGGTTGTTAGAAAAGATGCCAAGGAATTTCATGCGCTCCAGCAACGGTACTGATTTGTCTTGGGCTTCTTGCAGCACCCTTTCATTGAAAGAAAGCCAGGAAATTTCCCGGTTGATGAATTCGAGTTTTTTCTTCATTGTTCTAATCACCCCGCAAAAGGAGCATGGCAAAGTTATGCCTGCATTAACACAGGATTAATTAGTAGTGGATGAAAAGATTGAAGACAGAAGCGTTTGCAAATTTGTAAGCGGAAAATCATCAGGTAAAAAAGTTGGTTACGAATTGTTTCAAAATCAACAGACAGAGTGGTTTTGGGTTTAATTTGTAAATATGTTTTTAAAATCTGAAAAATGAGGTTACAAATATTGAAAAGGCCAAAACCAATTCGCAGAAAAGGTGCGACAATCTATATGACCCGTTATTATCTCGGATGGAGTCAGGCTGAGATGGCCCAAGTGTTGCAAATTTCGCGGGGAGCCTGTTCTTTGATAGAGGAAGATCAGCGCACGATTAATCAGGAAGTTTGGAAAAAGGTTGATTTTTTGAAAAAAATGGTTGATTTGCAATTACGGAATAAGTCAACGCTGATGGAGGACCGGCTGAAATCGGCGTCCAAACATCATTTGGCAGCACTAACCAAGTATATACAATCAGCAGAGCGCAAGATTTTGCATTTGGAGCCTCGCGTAGCAATGCGGCAGCGAAATACGAAGAAGGCCATATACAGGGAAAATGAATTGCGGGAACAGCATATAATATTGACGGAGATAGAGGCCCCAAGTTCTATGATTTTGGGAACAAGAGTTTTGCTGAACCAGCAGATCAATAAAAGGTTAAAATACGACCTTGACCACATGCACATCATGGAAGCAACATTGGTTGGGAAAAAGGCCGAGCTAGAATATTTGAGAGGAGTATTAAAGGGGTATGAGAGTCATTAAACCCAATTCATGTTTACGGTTACCTTAAGAAGATTCATAATGTCAATGAGTACGAAAACTCCACGTATTTCTCATGCCACGCGCGCAAGTTATGGGTGCGAAGGAATGGTCAACTTCAAGGCGAGCACAAGACATAGGTAAATACGAGTGCTCAGAGGTGTTTTGAATCAGAAAAAAAATTCGACTGTGTAATTCTATCTAATCTGTTTTATCAGATTCATTTTCGGTACTTCAAAACAAGTTAGCTACGCTTCAGTGCCACAATTCTTGGCATTTGGGTCTATTTGCGCAATTCCTGAATTGCATTTCTTCAAATAGGATATCACTGAATGCAAAAGAAATTTTGACCTATTCTCTGAAAGACTAAAGCTGTGCATACCGATTTCCGGGCTTTGTCAAAGTGCAATTTTCTGTGGCCGGAATTTGGTATGTCATTTCAGAAGAACTTGGCTAGCGGCTAACGTATACAAACTAGTTTGCATCTAGGCATCGATGAATTTGTCCATTGGAATTTGTATTATCCAATGTTTTTGGAATAACACGACTAGCACCATTTTTTATTAAAGTAAATTCATTCAATAGTTGCGTCATCGTATTGTGATATCAAAGCGCAGGCATGCCTTGTTGCTGAAAATCGCATGTTTGGTTAGATCCAGTTTAAACCAAAAACAGATGGCTTACGACTGTGTTGATGAAAAATTTACAAGAGCATCGAAAGGAAATAAGAATAATTTATGGATAAGTTTAGGAATAAATATCGGATAACATCAGCGAGACTGAAAGGATACGATTACGGAAGTGAAGGTGCCTATTTTATTATTATCTGCACAGATAACAGAGAACATTTTTTCGGTGAAATCAAAGAAGTCAGTGAAGGCAATATCACCAAAAAAACAATGCAGTTAAATCATGTAGGTCGCCTAGCTGAGCAATTCTGGATGGAAATCCCAGTCCATTTTCCATTTGTTGAATTGGGGAATTTTGTTGTAATGCCCAATCACACGCATGGTGTATTAATAATAAATGATCGACCATCGCACGCAATGAACAACCAATTCACGACCACGGACGATTGTGATGGTTTGTCAAACCGCGTTGACAATTGTGGTGGGATGGAATTCGGTGGTGGGATGGATGACGTTGGTGGGATGGATGACGTTGGTGGTTTCACGGAAGAGACGTTGCATTGCAACGTCTCTACGCCCGATCCCAACGATAACCCCGACGATAACCCCAACGATAACCCCAACGATAACCCCGACGATAACCCCAACGGCAATCCCGCCCATCATCCATCGTTCCCGCCACCGCGTTCAACGCCGGATCCAATCGATAATCCCTGTGATAAACCCAATTCCCCTGCAACAAAAATGAAAAACGAAAAAATGGCGGATATATCGCCGAAATCGGGTTCGATTTCAACGATTATTCGATCATATAAATCCGTGGTATCCAAAAATGCACGATTGATCAACAAAAATTTCGCGTGGCAATCGCGATTTCACGATCATATAATACGGGATGCAAGGGCTTTTAACGCAATTCAAAAGTATATTTTGAATAATCCTAAGAATTGGAAAGAGGATAAATTTTTTCGGAATAGGATCAGCGGCCAATCCTGAGGAAAACGAGATTTTGTGGAAATGATGATTTCAAGGGTTTTTTTGTATGGTAGTCAGTGTTGATTCCAATGGTTTTTGACCTAAAATCATTTTCAAATTTGGTTGAGGGTAATTATTAATCCGTTGTTGAAGCCATACCAAGGGGAAGAAAATTCCGAGGTGGTGGATTTTTCCCTTTTGAATTAACGCTGGATTTTGCCAAATCATTTGGAATAATAACTTGTCAGGCGTTTGCTTTTTGGATAAAAGGTGTGGAATACATTGGGTTTCAGACTCGAAGCGGCGTCGTCAGTGTTTTTTGAATTTCTTCATGGGCATTTTGCCCAAGATGAACTGTCAGCCTATATTTGTGAATCTAAAATTTTTTGATTTGACATGAGAAAATTACTACTTGCAATCAGCGCTTGCTTTGTTTTTACTTCCGGATTAGTTGCTCAGCATTATCGCTGCGGCACCGACCTAATGTATAATCGTGCAAAAGCACGAAATCCATTATTGGTTGAAGCTCAGCATAATTATGAAGCGCTCATGCGCGAAGAAATGATCGAATTCAGACAAAATCGCGATGGCGAAACTGAAGCGGTTCTTGTCATTCCAATGGTCTTTCATATTCTTCACTTGAATGGAAGTGAAAACATTAGTGATGAACAGATCTATAATCAGATGGAGATTCTGAATCGTGACTACAACAAATTGAACGCTGATACTATTCTAGTTGTGGATGGTTTAGATACATTGATTGCAAACGTCAAATTGGAATTCAGACTTGCTACGAAAGACTTTTTAGGCAACTGCACCAATGGTATAGAGCGTATTCATACTATTGAAGCGCTAGTTGGCGATAATGGTTCAAAATTGAATCAATGGCCTAGAGAGCGCTATCTCAATGTTTGGACTGTTGCTCGAATTGAAAGCGGCGCTGCAGGATATAGTCAATATCCTTCTGCTGTGATCGATGAGCTATCGGCTAGAGCTGATGGAGTTTTGATATTGCACAATTACATTGGCTCTATTGAAACGGGATCTGAGGGTCAATCAAGAGCTTTGACACATGAGATCGGGCATTATCTGGATTTGGCTCACCCTTGGGGAAGCACCAATGAGCCTGGCGTAGAATGCGGTGACGATGGTGTTGCTGATACACCAATTACTGAGGGTTTTGATCTTCAATGTATTTTGAATGATTACTCATGCAGCGCTACAATAACTCAGGGACTTGTTTACGATTTCGATGATGTAAATGCCGGAAGCGGTGGAACAACTGACCCGACTGTGAACCCAGGAGGTTTGGTAGACGATGAAACAAATCCGCGCATGATCTTAGGTAATTTCATTGCCAGCGGTGTTTCTGCGAATCCTGTTGCAGATTCAATTTTCTCATATAGCAACTGGTCTACCGGTGGGGTTGATCAGTCTATTGCTTTCAGTGATATGACTGGTACGATAAATACACAGGATTACTATGAGTTCACCATTTCTCCAACAATTGGTTCAGGTATGTCGCTTACAGATCTGAAGTTTTCTGTAAAAAGAAGTGCAACCGGTCCACGCAACTTCTCAGTTCGTTCTAGCGTGAACAATTTTGCTACAAATCTTTCTGCCAATATTGGTCCGGCATCTCCTTTATGCCAGGTATTGACAGCACCAAACCCAACAAACGCATTTTTCTTCTCAATTGATAGCACTGCGCTCGTTACTGGATGCAAAGTAACAGTGAGTGGCGCGCAGTATACCAATATCACTGAGCCTGTTACATTCAGAGTATATGCATGGAATGCTGAAGATGCTTTCGGTTCTTTCGGAATAGAAAATCTTGAAGTGGTTGGTAATTATGGTCAAATTGAGAATGCTCAGAACTATATGGATTATTCATATTGCTCTGTAATGTTTACAGATGGACAGAAAGAAAGAATGCGTCTTGCATTGACTACTGCTATTTCAGGCAGAGATAATCTAACAACAGAGTTAAACAGACAATTGACAGGTACAGATGACAACCCGCTCACTTGTGCACCAATGGCTGACTTTTATCCGGTTAGCAAATTTGCTTGTCTAGGAGAGAATATTCAATTCCGCAATAACTCTACAAATGGTGTAGTTGATTCTTATCTCTGGACTTTCCAGGATGGTAATCCAGCAACAAGCACTGAAGAAAATCCAACTGTGTCTTTCACAGCTCACGGTAGAAAATCAGTGACTTTGACAGTAACAAATGAACAAGGTTCAAATACTAAAACGATTGAACAGTCTGTGGTAATTGCTCCAGACAACACAGAATTTGCCGGTGGTCTTATACAGGAAGGTTTTAATTCATTTGATGAATTCTACAACCTTTGGGTAGGTGAAAATTATGATAACAATTCTTCATCATGGCAGCAGACAAGCACTGCTGGTTTCTCCAATGGAACAAGTGCTAAGTTGAATGCCTATAATATGGATGCAACATTTATTGATGAAGGTGGCAACGATATCGACGAGCTTGTTTCTCCATCTATGGATTTGAGCAATGTTGATGACAATGCTGTCATAACTTTCAAATGGGCTTACGCTACACAAAGCGTTGATCTTGCTGGCATCACAGACCGTCTTGTAGTTCAGTTTTCAAATAATTGCGGTAAAACTTGGTCATCTGCAGAGCTTACTATTGAAGGTCTTGATCTAGTTACTTCAGGCAGTGTTGCAATTCCATTCTCGCCAACACAGGCAGATCAGTGGCAGGAAGCTTCAGTTGAAATTCCTGGTAGCTACTACAACGATGGTTTCAGAATGAAATTTACATTCTTCGCTGGTCTGTATCCAAACAACTTGTATCTGGATGATATCAACATGACAGCCATCACTAAAGTAGATGAGGTGAATGCTGATTTTTATGGCGCTCGTCTTTTCCCTAACCCATCAGAAGGAATGACAACTTTGGCATATTCAACCAACGGAGCAACCGAGGTTCAGATTACCCTGACAGACATGAGCGGACGCGTAGTGCGCAATTGGACACCAAACAACAACACACCGGGTAAACAAACTCTCGATATCCCAACTGCAGAGTTGGCGAAAGGAGTTTATATGGTGAATTTGTCTTCTGCTAAAAACAATACAACATTGAAATTGATGGTGAAATAGAATTTCACACCACAAAAAAAGACCTTCGAAAGAGGGCCTTTTTTTGTGACTTTTGTTTTGAGATTATTACTGAGACAGACTTTCTAAGGCTGCATTATAATCGGGCTCATGGCCAATATCTGGAACAAGTTCGGTGTGTTTTACAATGCCATTAGCATCTATGACCACGACTGCGCGGGCCATCAGTCCGATAAGACTAGAGCCTGAAGTGATCAAGACGTGATAAGCATCACTAAACGAATTGTTTTTGTATTCAGATGCACATATCACATTCTCAATGCCTTCAGCTCCGCAGAATCTTTTTTGCGCAAATGGTAAATCTTTCGATACACAAATCACTTTAGTGTTCTTTAATGCTGAAGCCAATTGATTAAAGCGGCGAACACTAGTTGCACATGTGCTTGTGTCGATGCTTGGGAAAATATTGAGCACCAAATTTTGACCTTTGTAGTCGGCGATGGAAATGTCTTTTAGATCGATTGTCGTCAATCTAAAATCAGGGGCTGAAGATCCTACAGCAGGAAGTTCCCCATTTGTTTCTGCGGTATGACCGCGATGCATAAATGTTGACATCAGTTGAGTGTTATTAGTTTTTCTTCTAACAATTTGATCTTCGCCTCTGCGTCGCTTTGTTTTTTTCTTTCACTTTCAAGAACCTGAGCGGGAGCATTGTTGACGAATTTTTCATTGCTCAACTTTGTTTGAACAGATTTTAAAAATCCTTTGGTATATGTCAACTCTTCTTCGATTTTTTTCTTCTCAGCTTCAACATCAACATTAGAAGTGAACGGAATAAAATACTCGTTGGATTTTACCACGAAAGAAAAGCAGCTTGCAGGTTTTTCATCTACATAACTGAGTTTTTCGAGATTACATAAATGTGCAATTGCGGAGTCGAAAATTTCAGAAATGGGCGCATTCTTTTTGATCATCAAGACTAGTTTTTCCTTGTTCGGAATGTTGTTGTCTTTTCTGATGTTACGCATACCGATAATCACTTCTGAGAAATTATCGAAAGCTTGAAGCAGTGATTCGTTACTCTTTTCAATCACAGGCCAAGTTGCAACACACAAAGAACCACTTCCTTCCTCACGAGTTCTTACATAATGCCAGATTTCTTCAGAGAGGAAAGGCATAAAAGGATGAAGGACTTTAAGTATTTTTTCGAAAATCTCTACAGAAGAATCATAAGTCTTTTTGTCGATCCCTTGTCCATAAGGTGGTTTAACCATCTCGAGGAACCATGCACAGAAATCATCCCACACCAACTTGTATGTTGTCATGAGTGCTTCGCTGATTCTGAATTTGTCATAGTCATCGTTCAACTCTGCAAGTACTATGTTGAACTTACTATTCATCCATTCAACAGCGATTCGCGCCGATTCAGGTTGAGCAAGAGACGCATCAATTTTTTCTTCCCAGCTATTTACAAGTCTGAATGCATTCCAGATTTTATTGGCAAAATTTCTTCCCTGTTCGCACAGTGATTCATCGAAAAGTAAATCGTTGCCAGCAGGGGAGGAGAGCAACATGCCCACACGAACGCCATCTGCACCGTACGTTTTCATCAGCTCGATCGGATCTGGCGAGTTGCCGAGTGACTTCGACATTTTGCGACCTTGCTTGTCGCGCACGATACCTGTATAGTAAACATTCCTGAACGGTAGATCACCGCGATATTCATAGCCAGCAATGATCATACGTGCTACCCAGAAGAACATGATTTCCGGCGCTGTTACAAGATCATTGGTCGGATAATAATATTTTACTTCGTCTTCAGTGTAGAATCCATCGAACACACTGATAGGCCAAAGCCAAGAAGAGAACCAAGTATCGAGTACATCTGGATCTTGTTTGATATCAGCTTCGGTGACGTTGATGCCTTTAGATTTAAACTCAAGAACTGCTTCAGCGGCTGTTTTCGCAACAGCGTATGAGCCGTCAGGTGCGTAAAAAGCTGGTATGCGATGACCCCACCAAAGCTGGCGTGAAATACACCAGTCCTTGATATTTTCCATCCAATTGCGATAACTGTTTTTGAATTTAGGTGGAAAAAATTTAATGTCATCATTCATCACATGGTCGAGCGCAGGCTTGCTGAGCTCTTTCATGTCCACAAACCATTGCAGTGAGAGTCGAGGCTCCACCACTGCATCGCTGCGCTCACTGAAGCCAACTTTGTTGATGTGCTCTTCAGTTTTGATAAGCAGTCCAGCTTCTTTGAGATCTTCTGCAATTTTTGTTCTTGTCTCAAACCTGTCCATACCGACATAAAGCTTACCAGCTTCGCTGATTGTGCCATTGTCGTTCATCATATTGATTACTTCGAGCTTGTATTTTTCACCAAGCATAAAGTCGTTCATGTCGTGAGCAGGTGTTACCTTCAAACATCCTGTACCGAAATCCATTTCTACATATTCGTCAGCGATGATCGGTACTTGACGGTTCAAAAGCGGCACGATAGCTTGTTTGCCATGAAGGTGCTTGTAGCGTTCGTCTTTTGGATTTACGCAGATGGCAGTATCTCCAAGAATCGTTTCAGGACGTGTTGTCGCGATGATAACGAATTCATCGGAACCAACGATTTGATATTTGACGAAATATAGTTTTGAGTTGACTTCTCTATAGATCACTTCTTCATCGCTAAGTGCTGTTAAAGCAGCTGGATCCCAATTGATCATTCGCTCTCCGCGATAGATTTTGCCTTTTTTATAAAGGTCCATGAAAGAGTCAATCACGCTATCGTAATATTTCTCATCCATGGTGAAACGCGTGCGTTCCCAGTCGCAACTTGCTCCTAGTTTTTTCAATTGATCGAGAATGATACCGCCATGTTTGTGTGTCCACTCCCAAGCATGTTCTAGGAATTGTTCTCTGGAAAGATCACTTTTTTTGATGCCTTCCTTGCGAAGTTTCTGAACCACTTTCGCTTCGGTTGCGATAGAGGCGTGATCAGTTCCAGGCACCCAGAGCGCATTTTTTCCCTGCATACGTGCACGGCGAACAAGAAGGTCTTGTATTGTATTGTTGAGCATGTGACCCATATGCAGCACACCAGTGACATTTGGAGGAGGAATCACAATGGTGTAAGGTTCACGGTGATCAGGCACACTGCGAAACATCTTATGTTTCATCCAGTATGCATACCATTTGTCTTCAGTTGAAGCGGGATCGTATTTGCTCGGTATTTCGGTCATATTCAATAATTAAAACGAGCCGCGAAAATAGCTTTTGAAAGTTAAAAAAGTGATAGTGAGTTGGCATTTATCATGAAGAGCCTACACTTTTAAGAAACATGATTAATTTCGAAAAATTCAAAAAGGTGTTTTTATGAAGAAAAAAATACTGAATGCCCTGCTGATATTGGCGTCGTTTGTAGGCTATCTGGAATGGTCGGGAGGCAACAGCAGGTTTCTTTTGCAGATGGAGCTTGACATCTTCAAAAAGGCCTCCGAGAGCCTTTCGTCTGTGGCACACCCTTTTATTGTCCTGCCATTGTTTGGTCAGTTGATTTTACTGATTACACTTTTTCAAAAAGAACCTGGCAAAAAGATCACAATGGTTGGTGCTGCATTGCTCGGACTGATCATGCTTATGTTTCTTTTGATTGGTATTCTAGGTGCCAATTTTAAAATGATTTTTGCGGCATTGCCTTACATGGTGATTGCCTTTTTTGTGATGAAAGCACATAAAAAGGCAACATCATAAAATGAAATTCTACGACTAGATTAATTCCGTGGTCCGTCGCCGAAGATGACAGTGATGTATCCCGCTAATTGATTTTTGCGTTTGCCTGGATCTCCTGACACGATGACGTAGTAGTACGTCCCTTCACTTACTCTTTCATTGCCCTCATTGGTTCCATTCCAAATAAATGGTGAATTAGCAAGGCGCTTGATTATGTTGCCCCACCGGTTATAGATGATGACCTCATCGATAGGGATTCTAAACCACTCGAAATCGACATATTCATTATTGCCTTCTCCGTCTGGTGTAAAAATGTTCGGGAAATTTTCTAGACAATCGACGTTGGCGATTTGTATGGAATCTCTTTTGGAACAAGATGGCAGATTAGTAACCGTAACTGAGATGAAACCGTCAGTAGGCATAACAGCACTTGGTGTTGTAATGCCTGTGCTCCATTGATAGAGGTCGAATCCTGCTGGTAAAAAAGCAGTCATATAACCAGCGGAGCAATAGACCATCGAATCCACGAGGTCGAAATCAGGGTAGTCTACCACGTCAACGAACACTGTGTCCTGATTGACTTCGCAATATGTTCCAGGTACAAAAAGTACATATGTGCCTTCATTGCTGTGATCACATTCATCGACCATTATTTCTGATGTGAAGAAGTTGCCTGTAGGAGTCGTCCAAAGGTAAGATTCAGCCTCAAGTTCAGATTGCACGATGAGTTCGGAGCCGATACAAAGTTGTTGAACTGGATCTGCGATAAGTGCGCTGTTTACTGGATTTTCGACAATGATATATATGCTATCAGGAGCGATATCACAATTGTTATCGCCAGCCTCAAGCACGTACCAACCATTGTCATCAGACGATGATGTTTCAATGTTGATAATAGGATCATCCGAGGTTGTGCCATCTGGGTGCGACCATTCGTATTGAATATTTGTGCCCGCAGGATCTTGCGTTGCAATTGTTATGCTTTCGCCAACACAATAAGTAGTGTCCATCTCTTCAATAAAAAGTGTGGACGAAGGATAAATATTGATGACAACATCATTAGGCTCGCTCACACAGTTGGCATCTGATGAAAAGACATAAATAATGTCTGTAGTAATGACATCTTGCAGTTGCAGCGTATTTCCCGAAGCCAGAATGTTGTTCATCAAATTGTCTTCTGACCAAACGATTCCTTGACCTGGAGCAAAAAGAGAAACATCTTCACCAAAACAAACGCTCACATTATTTACTGAAGGAGGCTGAATATTATATTCGTCGATTGCATAGTCTTCACTCGATGCTTCGCAGCCGAGGTCGTTTTCCACTTCAACGTAATAGGAGCCTGGTTGGGTGACGATAATTTCCTGTGTGTTTTGTCCCCCAGGTTGCCATGAATAACCAGCCATTCCTGGATTTGCAGAAAGTGTGATGCTGCCTCCCGGACAAAGAATGTCGCTTGATGCCACGATGGTTGCAACTGGTTCTGTTTCGAAAATTTCAATTGATGCTAACGTTTCAATTCCGCAAAAGGTGATGGAAGCTGTATAGACGTCAGGCTCGAATACGTTGATTGTTGGCGAGTTTCCTGATAGCGGATCTTGCCATTCTACAAGAGCAACTGGATTCGCCTGAGCAATCAAAGTCACCACACCAGTTGCGCACAAATCATTGCCGGGAAGAGCTATTATGTATGGAGTTGCGTAGTTTTCGACTTCTATCACATTACTTTCTTGTGTGCAACCAGACAAAGTGGCAACACACATATACGCTCCAGGCGTAGTAGTATAAATTGTTTGTGTATTGCCAAGGTTTGAACCAAGTGGCCCAATCCAATTGTAGGCCTGAGCAGGCTGACAGGTAAGGAGTACAGAGTCACCTGGACAAATCACATGACTTATTGGATCGCTGACGATGTTGGGTTGTTGTATAGGTGAGATGGTCAAGCCATCAACGCCAGTGGAGTTGCAGCCGTTGGGATATTCTTCAAATGAGCTGACGCTGTAGTTGCCGGGTTGGGTTACTAGCACTGAGTCTTCACTGAGGTAAATAATGTTGGGGCCGTTCCACGTATAGGTCAGCGCATTTGTTGCAACGAGTAAAATCGTATCGCCTGGGCAATAAGAGTTGTCACCAGTCAATTGCGGTTGTGGATTTGGGTCGTCGAGCAGATTGATGTATACCGAAAGAATTTGTTCCGGATACCAGATTGTATCAGGCGGACAAGGCGGCGGAGCAAATGTGAATGGTGTAGCGGAGATATAATGCCAGCCTGGTTGTTGCGCTGCCCATGTGTAAGATTCAAAACCGGTATAGGGAGGATAGAAGCCTGTGTCAATTGATATCTGCCATATTGCATCAGTATAGATTGGGAAGTCTTCTTGTTCTAGAAGATCAATCAAGCTAGTGGTGATATAATCGTTCCCACAAATTGTTAGTGTGTCGTTGATTGGAGCATTGCTTTCATCGAATTGCAAAAGAGGATCAATTTCTACTAAAGGTTCAACAAAGGCGACATTTACAGAGTTGATTTCTTCGCATCCGTTATCAGCAACAAGATGATATTGATAGGTTCCAGATATTGAAACGTTGAGGTTTTCTTCTTCGGTGATATTACCATCTGGATCTGTCCACCAACCATCGAGATTTTCTTCATTGCTGCCTGTCAGTAGAACCTCATCGGGAAAACACAAAAGGATTTCAGCCGCGCTTGGGGGTTCGAGGATGTTGATACCTTCATCATCAGTAATCAGTGGAATGGGTTCTGGAAGTATTGTTACATAAATGGAGTCTAAAAAATTCTCACATCCATCTTCACGTTCTGATTCCACCCAATACCATCCTGTAGTTGAGGCTACCATGTAGTCATCGGAAGTGCCATTGCTCCATTCCCAGTCGTACGCGGGTCCAATCCAATCTTCTGATCCAGTATTGGTCACGAAAATGAGAGAGGCACTGCCACATACAGTGAGTTCATCATTGCAAACAAGTGGTACATCTGCATCATTGATACATGGCTCAACGATAGGGAAGCTGCAATCGCCTCTAGTGTAAAAATCATAGTGAGGTAAATTCAGGTCTACAAGATTTCCAATGAAAATGTCTTTATTGTTGAATGCTTTAATGTGCACATAGGTTCCATAATCATTGAAAGAGCATTCGCCCCCGGAATTTGGATTTGTGAGATTGTCATTAATGCCAGGCTCGAAATTGGTGGAGTTGTTGCTGAATTCCGCAGCGGTCCCTGGGGCATTAAAATATTTCTCAAAACTTCCTGCAATTCTTGGATTGTTTTCATTTACCCCTTTGGCAATCGCAGCGCAGAAATCTTCTTTCGGTCCACCATAGTGTCTCATCCAGTTTCTGTTGCCGTCGGAATTATATCTCGTAATAAAAACATCGCGATATCCAGCGCTGTTGAATAGGCCGTCGCCAAGTTCGTCGGCGTATTCCGTAAATACGCATTCGAACATTCCTGAAATGTAAATTTCATTTTGTTCGCCGATTGCAATTGCTCTTGAAGTTACATAGCTGTCACTACCATCTTCTTTAGCCCAAGTGATGTTGCCCGATGAAGAATATTTAGCCACAAAAAGACTCTGAGCATTGCTTGTTGTTACTACAACAGAATTTGTTGATTCCAGAATTATTTGTCCGATGCTTTCTCCCGTTACAACAACATTGTTTTGCGAATCGGAGCGCAGGGCATGGGGCAAAATCTGTGTAGCAGCGATTCTTGAAAACCATTGCTCTGCGCCGCTGTTGCTGTATTTTACAACATAGCCGGCATTTTCAATAATGTTTGGATGTGTATTGTCGAATGTGATATCACCACTGTATTGCCCGCATACATAAATGCCTCCCTGTGAGTCGGTGCATATGTCCATAGCTTTTTCATCACCTCCGGCACTTCCTTTCTTTGCCCATTGCCAGTTGCCGTTGTTATCTAGCTTGGCAATAAAAATGTCGGAAGAAGAAGTGGCAGATGAAGTGTAATTCGCTGAAGTAAGGTTAGTACTTCCAAAAGATGCTGTTCCTCTGAAAATACCCGTGATGAATACATTACCGGAGAGATCGAGCGCCACGCCATAAGCAGCGTCATTTTTGTTACCTCCCGCTTGTTTCACCCAGATAAGGTCTCCTAGCGGACCATATTTCGCAACAAATATGTCGGAGCTATCGGCAGCAGTTATAGTGGTTGATCCGAAGGTAGCAGTTCCGTTAAAAAAACCACATACATAAGCATTGCCCGGGTTATCGGTAACTACTGCCACTGATTTATCACTTTGGGTGCCGCCAAATTTTTTCACCCAAACAGGGCTTCCATCTTCTTCATATTTGGCAAGGAATCCATCGCTCAGACCTGCAGAAGCTAAGGTCTGTACAGTGAAATTACAATTGCCTGAAAAGTTTCCTGTGGCGTAGTAATGATTGCCTGCCGCAGTGAGAGCGATGTCGAGAGCCTCATCCAGATTGCTTCCACCGGCGCTTCTGAGCCAATTGGTCTGCCCCCACGCTTCTGCAGAAAAAGCAATGAACAGCAAAATTATTTTGATAGATCTTGTTATCAAACAGTTTTAGGGAAAAGGGATAAACGTCAGACATAAAGACTCATTCGAAGGGTCTATGGCTGCGTGATGTGGTAAATATATCCAAAATTCCTATTTGCGAAAGTTAAACCGAAAATATTCGCTTGGGCTTGCTGTGCAATTTAAAATGTTTAGGTCAAGCACTTAGTATTCACTTGTCTTTACTCGGCGCCAAAGGGCGTTCCATGCTTCAGTGAATTCGCCTTCGCCCCAATCTGGTTCTACTGGCGCTGCTTTCCAAATGCCATTTTCTTGAAATAGTCTCCAATAGAACACGAAAGCGTCATGTGGTTCTGTCTTGCGGAAATCTGCACGCCCCCATTTAGTTATAAAAAAGTGCAATTCCCCATTCACTTCCTCCACAAAGTACTTTTCTTGTGCAAACCATTGCAGTACTTCGATCTCACGTTTGGCCGGATGATTTTCCAGTAGTTGAAGATTACGTGGATATCCCACCCATTCTACAGCACTGGTATTTTGCAAAGTCGAAAACTCTCCGCAATAAAGGGTGTCATGAGTTGTGGCAATGCCGGCCCAAAGCCAGTTATTGAACATACTCGGAGAAGTATAGAGCACATCAGTTTTGATTTGTTGTTTGTTTAATTCGGATTGAAAATGTTGGTGCACGTTGTATTTGTTCACCAGCGTGTATCCCATGTAAACGAAACAATAAGTCGTTGCAACCAATGCCCATCGGAAACGATTCACATTGTCGCGTTTCATAAAAAGACAGACGATGAGCAGTAGCATGAATGGCAATGTCCAAAATGGATCTACTACAGCGATGTTGTTGAAGCCAATGAGATGATTTGTGAAAGGAAGAAGCAGTTGTGTGCCGTATGTTGTGCAGCAATCGAGAAGGGTGTGGGTTACAAAACCAACAAGCCACATTATGTACCATTCGCGATAGGCTATTCTTTTTTTGAATCCGATCCATGTCAGCCAGGCAAACGGCAAGGCAAGGATGAGATGGATGAACATGGAGTGAGAATAACTCCTGTGAATTTGCAACTTAGTAAGTTCATCGCTGAACAGAGGGTTAAGCAAAATATCGAGGTCGGGAATTGTTCCGGCTATTGCTCCAAGGAGTTGAGCTTTATTTCCGATTTTTCTGCCGAGTATCAATTCTCCGCAGGCTGCTCCTAATACAATTTGACTGAGTGAATCCAATGTGGTGTGGTGATATTCGGCAAATATCGTTGGTTAAAAATCTTTTTGATCTTAAAGTTTATCAATGGTTTTTGTTTGAAGTTGAACGGCGAAATTTGATCTGACATTTTTGCAAAGGAGGTGAATTATTAAGTTTATACTTGCGCATATTCTGAATAACGTTGTCAAAAGTTTAAATCTTATGAAGTCATTAGTATTTGTTATCATCCTCATGGTGATTGTTGCGTGTCAACCGTCTAAACCTTTGGAAGAAAAATCTGCGACGAATTATTTTTTGCACAAGAATTCAGGCATACAGAATGGTGGTGTCAAGATGATTCCTTTAGAAACGGAGCGTGGAATTTTTAATGTTTGGACCAAAACCATTGGCAACAATCCGAAAACACGGGTTTTATTGCTCAGTGGAGGTCCAGGAATATCTCATGAGTATCTGGAGTGTTTTGAAAGTTTTTTGCCAGGAGAAGGCATTGAGTTTATTTACTATGATCAGCTTGGTTGCGGTCATTCTGATAATCCTGCGGACACATCGTTTTGGGATCTTGACCGATTTGTTGAGGAAGTAGAGCAAGTGAGGAAATCATTACAACTTGATAAGGACAATTTTTATTTGCTCGGTCATTCATGGGGTGGGATTTTAGCGATGCAGTATGCTCTGAAATATCAGCAAAATATGAAAGGGTTGATCGTATCGAATATGATGAGCAGTTGTCCTGATTATGGTCAATATGCCGATGAAGTTTTGGCTTTGCAGATGGATAAAGTTGTGCTCGATTCTATCCGCACAATGGAAGCCGCTGGAGAGTATACCAATCCGAAATATATGAACTTGCTGATGAATCATTATTACCAGCAGCATATTTGTCGCATACTGATTGCTGATTGGCCCGAGCCTGTTAACAGAGCATTCGCTGGCATGAATCAATCACTTTATGTGACAATGCAAGGTCCAAGTGAATTTGGTATTTCAGGAAAACTCACACATTGGGACATTTCAAAAAGACTTCAAGAAATTCTCATTCCAACTTTAGTTATCGGTGCTAAACACGACACGATGGATCCTGAGCATATGAAGTGGATGAGCTCCCAATTCAAAAATGGATCTTACCTGTTTTGTGACAATGGAAGTCACATGTGTTTTTATGATGATCAGCAAACTTATTTCAAAGGACTGATCGACTTTCTGAACAAAACGAAGTAGTCTGAAAACAAAAAAGTCATGCTCTTAAGCATGACTTTTTTGTTTTTGTATTATTCTAAATTATCCTCAGATTGGATTAGAAGCAGCCGCTACAGCCGCTCCGGCATTTAGATTTCCATATCCGCGACTTGAAGAAGGATTCGGGTAATACTGAGATGTGGTGAGCAGGAAGTTGTATACCTGTTCACGTGTATAGTTCGGATTGATTGACCATACATTGGCTGCAATACCTGCAGCAATGGCTGTCGCAGCAGAGCTACCACCAATATATTTTGGAGCAACACCAGATGCCGGCAATGAAAGTGTGTTGCGCGAATCATTGTTGTTGCGTTCCATGGTTATTGTGAAATCAACCTGAGAACCATCATGACAAGCAACGCATGTGGAGAAATTTTCTTTCACACCGGTGATCGCCACACATTTAGAAAGTGCAGCTGGATAAACAACTCCCCACCATGATGTCCAGCTGAAGGAAGTTCCTGCAGCAGCCATCATCATTTTGCCTTTGTTGTATGCGTAATTCACACCATCTTCAAGCACGCTGCTTGAGAATGGTGTTCCTATAGACATACTGATGACTTTAACCTCAGGTTTGTCACCCATTTTGACCAACGCATTTTTAACGCCAGTCCTTTCGCTCGACTTATCTAGCATCACGTCTTCGCAACCGCGAATGAAATGCAAACTTGCTTTGTATGCTACACCACTTGTTGCACTCATGTTGTTTCGTGGCCCCGCCGCTAATCCGCACATAGAAGTGCCGTGGGTACAAGAAGTAAATGCTGAACTACCCCAAGTATAATCGGTGGTAATTGTTCTGCCAACGTTGCTGTCGCCATTGTTGAAGTTAGATCCAAGAAGTGTTTGAGATGAACTGATGCCGGCATCAATAACACCGATAGTAATGCCTTGACCTTGTGCAGTACCCCAGCTGATAGGGATGTTTACATTGTTGAAATTCCATGGCAACAGTGATGTAGGGCTTGTTGCTGTATAATCAGCTGTATTGATCGCATAAGTTGAAGCCGAGCAGCCTGAGGTAGAACGATCGTCCATTTCACCATGCCAGTAATCGAGCGGTTCTACATATCTTACATTCTCCAGATTTTGAAGTTTGGTAATTACGCTTTTGTCAGTCAGTTTGAATGTTATAATTGGCAACTTTGTATCATCCTCAATAATCAGATCTTCTTCTGCGAAACGCTGTCCGCTGGATAATTCGAGTTCGTCAATCACATATTTGATAAGGTTATCATGTACATCTTTCCAAACGCCATTTTTTAAATTCAGTTTATGAATAATGTCGGAAATGTCGCCTGCTCCAGCAGGTTTATATCCAATAGCAACGCTGTTGTCGCCGTATTGGATGGCACTCCATCTCACTTTAAAATCTACCATGTCCCAGTTAAAGTCATTGTTGCGAATGGTAGTTTCTTTCACGATTTCATCAACTCTTGCCTTGCTATAAGGCTCGCCTTGAGGTTCTTCAATGATTTGATTTTTATTAACTAGTTCGCTTGTCCAAGCGGAGTCACCCGATTGCGTAATATCGTCAGCGGATTTTGTACACGAATAGATAATTAGTGAGGCAAGAATTATTGCACTCAGAAATTGAATTGTTTTCATAAGATGTGAATGTTAAGGTTGGGGTTAATGAGACGAATATATCAGTAATTCATTAACGAAGTTATTTTCGCTAATAGAATTGTGAAAAACTTGAGGTTACTGTTTGGGCGTTTAATGACGGTCAAAATCAACTGTTACATGATCACTTTTGGGAACTGCCTGACAAGTGAGCACATACCCAGCATCAACTTCCCCAGGCTCGAGCGCATAATTGACCTTCATTTCTGCCACACCATCGCTTAGATGTGCTCGGCAAGTGCAACACATACCGCCCTTACAACTGAATGGAATGTCCATTCCGCTTTTCTGAGCAGCATCTAGAATTGGTGTGCCATCCATTGGCATAAAAAAATTCGATTCTTGACCGTCATACACTACAGTGACAGCGCATTGTTTGGTCGATGTTGCCGACGTATCTTCTTTTTTGTTTTCTTCGTTGTCTACATTCTTTTTTCCGTCACCAGGAGAAGCAAATAATTCAAAATGCACCTTCGCTACGTCGAGATTTTTTTCGGCCATATATTCAGATACGCATCTGATTATAGGCTCTGGCCCACACACAAAAACTTCATCTGTATTGTTCACATCAATGAATGTTTTTGAGAATGCTTCGAGTTTTTCTTTTGTGATACGTCCTGAGAACATATCAATTTCGTTTGGCTCACCGCTTAGAACATGAAAAACTCGAAATCTTCCAATGAATTTATCTTTCATATCCTCCAAAAGATCCCGGAAAATGATAGTTTGAAAATGACGGTTACCGAATATCAGCGTCACTTCACTTTCTTTTTCTGTTTGCAGCACACTGCGTGCGATCGACATCACAGGTGTAATACCACTGCCCGCTGCTACAAGAAGATATTTCTTTTTTTGGGATGCGTTGAGTTCAGAAGTGAAATGACCCATGGGCGTCATGACTTGCATTGCATGCCCCGGTTTCAATTCGTGATTGGCCCATGTTGAAAATGCACCATTGGTTACTTCTTTGATTGCCACACGGAGTTCATTGTCATGAATACTGCTGCATATGGAATAAGACCTGCGGATATCTTCGCCATTGATGGTTTCTCTTAGCGTCAGATATTGTCCTTGCTTGAATTGATAGCTTTCCTTAAGCTCTGCAGGCACTTCGAAAGCAACAGATACGCAGTCTTTTGTTTCGCGACGAACATCGCTGACTTTTAAAGTGTGAAATTTTGGTCTCATAATTTTCCGGTCCGCAAAAATAAGTGTGCTGTTCACTTTGTTTTGATGTAAAATTGTATCGTAAAAACCACAGTTATGGACAATCAGGAATTACTCGACCGTTTTCAGCGATATGTTGATGATGAGCACAAAATAGAAGCCAAGGATTGGATGCCGGAAGGATACCGTAAAACCCTGATCAGGCAAGTTGCACAGCATGCCCACAGCGAAATTGTCGGTATGTTGCCAGAAGGAAATTGGATTACTCGAGCCCCTTCATTACGTCGCAAAGCTATTTTGATCTCAAAAGTTCAAGATGAAGCTGGACATGGCCTGTATCTTTATAGTGCGTGCGAAACTCTTGGTGTCGACCGCGATACTTTGATCAATGAATTGCTTACGGGTAAAGCTAAATATTCATCGATTTTCAATTATCCAACTGTTTCATGGGCAGATATTGGTGCAATCGGCTGGCTCGTAGATGGCGCAGCTATTGTCAACCAGGTGTCTCTGCAGCGCACAAGTTATGGCCCATACAGCCGCGCAATGGTTCGTATTTGTAAAGAAGAAAGTTTCCACCAACGCCAGGGCTATGAAATCATGATTGCTTTGGCTAAAAACGGCAATGAAGCTCAGAAAAAATTAGCACAAGAAGCATTTAACCGCTGGTGGTGGCCGTCATTGATGATGTTCGGTCCATCTGACGCCAACTCGGCGCATAGTGCTCAAAATACCGCATGGAAAATCAAGCGTCATAGCAACGACGAACTCCGTCAAAAGTTCATTGACATGACCGTGCCACAAGCAGAATATATCGGCTTGACCATTCCTGATCCAGACTTGAAGTGGAATGAAGCGCGAGGACATTATGACTTCGGTGAAATTAACTGGACGGAATTCAATGAAGTGATCAAAGGAAATGGCCCGTGCAATAAGCAGCGACTAGAAGCTCGTCAAAAGGCCCATGCGGAAGGCGCTTGGGTGAGAGAAGCGGCATCTGCTTATGCTGCAAAAAGGAAAAAATCTGGAGAAGGTCGGGCAGCATAATGTTGCATGCAATCAATGAGTGAAAATCACTTCCATCCTTTTCCGACATTCGAAACCCAACGGTTGCGAATTGATCGACTAATTGCGCTTGATGCCCAACGTCTTTATGAGTTGCGCACAAGTGATGACGTGATGCGTTATGTCGAAAGACCAAGGCCTGAATCTGTGGCCAAAGCCCTCGAAACGATTCAGCAGACAGATGAGTTGATAGAAAGTGGAAACGGAATCGCCTGGGCTATTCGGCTAAAAACATCACCTGATTTGATTGGTATCATTGGTTTTTGGAGAATGAAAAGGGAACATTTCAGGGCGGAAATTGGCTATATGCTACTTCCAAAATATTGGCGACAAGGAATTACGAGTGAGGCGATGGCAGCGATACTTGATTATGCATTTAATGTTTTGAATTTGCATTCTGTAGAAGCAGATATTAATCCTGAAAACACTGGTTCGAAGCAAATTTTGCTCAAGAGTGGTTTTTCAAAAGAGGCCTACTTTAGAGAAAACTTTTTCTGGCAAGGAAAATTTTATGACAGCGAGATATACGGAATCCTCGCAAGCGAATTCAACGCAAGAAAATAATCCAGGCAGAATTAGGATTGCTTGAAAGAACAGATTGAGATCTCAATCATTACGCGTTGTTTTTTTATCTTCGAAAAAAAATCACCATGAAAAAACTACTTCTTATTCTTGCTATTGCGTTTTCGATTCCTGCTTTTTCCCAAGAGCCACTTGATTGCGAAAACATGTGCGTTACTTCAATTGTAATGAACACCGAGGGTGGTCTATTGGATATTACAATTTTCAACGGAGACGTTCAAATTAACTATCCTATTGTAACCGTAGTTGTTGATGGAGATACGGTGGGAAATATTAACCAACAATTCTATTTTTTCGCTCAATTGCCGAATCAATCGGTCACTCATACAATACCGACGATCTTGACATCCGTGCCTGCTGATTTCATTTGCACAGTGATTATTTCGGACAATATTTATTTTACAGAATGTCAACTTGAGTATCCCTGTTTAACAAGCAATCTTGAGCGCGAGAACAATCAGCTTGAAATAAAACTTTACCCCAATCCGGCCAATGATAGGTTGTCCATTGCTTCGATTCCAGGAATGACCGCATTTAGAATACTGGATATGGCAGGCCGAGTTGTTATTGATCAAACGAGCTTTATGGGTAGTGACATTGATATCAGCTATCTCGACCCCGGGCAATATCAGCTGAATGTTATGGTGGGTGATAAAAAGTCGATTGCCACAGGATTTATTAAGCAATGATAAAGAACATAAGCGCTGCGGAACTGTTTGTTTTATGTTCGCACAGCCAATTGCGGACTTTGAATAAGTTCGTTTGAAATACTTCAACAGCACTTAACTTGCGCACTGTAAAATCACCTGTTTTATGAGTAATAAAGATTGGCCACTTTGGGAAGTTTTCATCCGCAGTAAAAGCGGATTGGCCCACAAACATGTCGGAAGTCTTCATGCCGCAGACGCCAAAATGGCCATTGAGAACGCGCGTGACGTTTATACGCGAAGAATGGAAGGCGTTAGCATTTGGGTTGTCCAAAGTGCCGACATCATCGCATCA
>Ga0075163_10001057_pt1 | contig 36658 bp, 33 predicted proteins | sample JI1023141ADNA_FD_71478 | JGI IMG/M metagenome (GOLD analysis project Ga0075163, IMG submission 71478) | Wastewater effluent complex algal communities from Wisconsin, to seasonally profile nutrient transformation and Carbon sequestration -... | ecosystem: Engineered > WWTP > Effluent > Algae...
AGTTCAAATCTTCCGCAGTAGCATTTGACTTCGATTAATAAGAATATACCCTGCCTAGTTATTAACCATAAATCAATGATAATACCAACATATCTATCAAACCTAGTATCAAAGATAGTCCTAAAATTTTTTAACTATCTTTAATACTAATGTTGATACTATCTTTGATAGTATTGTTGATCTATGGACAATAACACTTAAGCTAATCGGCTAGCAGGTCGCAGACTTAGACTTCCCAGTTCGAAATGGCTGATGTAATACTCCTCTGTGACTCTGTGCCTCGGCGGCTAATCCCTTTTATTCCCTCGGCTTTATATTCCATGTGAAACTTAAAAATAAAATAGAAAGTAAAGTGGCACCGAGGATTGCGTAGAGAACATAGTTCCAGCCGTATTCTGGATTGTTGGCAAGCCAGCCGAGTCCTTTTGCCTGTGCGGTTCTTCCTATGTAGCCAAAGAGTCCCACAAATCCCGCCGCTGTTCCGACTGCTTTTTTAGAAGTAACGTCGAGTGCGGCTACACCTAAAAGCATTACCGGCGGATAAACAAAAAAGCCAATGACTCCAAGCATTGTCAAATCAATCCATAAAGCTCCGGGCGGATTATAGTAAATTACCCCAAAAGCAAAAAAAATGGGAATCATACAAAATAAACTTACCATCCCTCTTCTACCACCTACTCGATCAGACAACCAACCCATTAAGATCGTGCTTCCAATTCCAGCAAATTCTAAGACTAATACACTGAAACCGCCACCGGTTAAACTTGCCCCTTTGATTTCTTTTAAATAAGTAGGACCCCAATCAAGCATACTATAGCGCACAATGTAGACAAAAAAGTTTGCAAAGGCAAAGAGCCATAAAAATTTATTGTTAAAAATATACTTTCCGAGAAGCTCCTTTGTTCCCAGTTCTCTTTCTGTTTCTTCGGTTGTTGCATGTAGTGTCTTTTCGTTTTTGTATTCTTCAATGGGAGGAAGTCCTTCTGATTGAGGAGTATCCTTTAGGCGTAAGTAAATATAGACTGACGAGATAACAGCCAATATCCCCGGAACATAAAACGCAGACTTCCAACCCCAATGACTGGCAGAGAATGCCGCTACCATACCAACGAGTCCACCACCAACGTTATGCGCCACATTCCAGATAGCAAACACACTTCCTCTTTCTTTTAAACTAAACCAATGTCCGATAGATCGTCCACAGGGAGGCCAGCCCATTCCCTGGATAAATCCATTTAGCCCCCAGAGGATTAAGTGAACGTAATAATCTTCCACGGAGCCGAAAACAAAGTTCACAAGAGCAGTGAGCATTAGCCCCACAGACATAAATTTGCGCGAATCACTTCTATCAGAGAGTGCACCCATTACAAATTTTCCAAGTCCGTATGTGATTGCGGTTACTGCTAGTATGTCGCCGATTTGGGATTTGTCATAGTGTAGAGCCTCGCCCATTTCTTTAGAGACAACAGATAGGTTATTTCTAACAAAATAAAACGCTGCGTAACCTAAGAATGTTGACTCCAATACATGCCAGCGATACTTGGGGTAGATTCTTTGAATTTCTTCTTCAGAGTGACGGGTTTTGGATACGGCTGGCTTAAACCAGTTGATTAGATTTGTTATCATACTTACTCGTTAGTTTTATTTTTTTTCATATTAAATACGTTAGACGAAATATAAGGAAAATTAGGAGGAGGCACATCTCTAATTTTTGCAATCACCCAATTATTCTTTCTTGCATACTCGGCTATACTTTCTGTTTGATCTTCGGCTACATATTCATCTGGATTGATGATTAACTTTAAATTGCCGCTGTATTCAATCATTTCTTTATCACCCCGACTATTACCACCGACAAGTAATGGTCTTTCCTGCACAAAAGTTTCAATTGCTTCTTTTTTTCCATGATCCTGCGGAATTGGCTCAATCATAGTTCCTGTAATTTTTCCTTCGTGAACTACAGACTTGACGCCAACAATATTTGTAATCGGAATATGCAATTCTTCACTCAAGAATTTTTGATAGAGTGCTTCCGGGCTAGCCGTGATTATCCACACTTCAAATCCATTTTCTTTTAAAGCCCCAATAAGACTTACCATTGGCTTAAATACCTTCCCCGCATAGTGCGTATGATAGCATTTAGCCCCAAGCTCACGCAGATACTCAACAGTATCCCCTTCAAAGAATTTCACCCTGAGTTGCACATATTCCATCGACACATTAGAAAGCTTAGTCATCTTTTGAATCACGTCTGCTTTCTTTTGTGGATTTGCTTTTGCTACTTCATAAAGACATTCATCTGCCATATAATGAGGAGCCTGTCCGACTACTGTTCCATCCCCATCAAATACAGCGATTTTTCTTTTATCGTAATTTTTAGTTTCTAGAAAGAAACGTTCTAGTCTTTCGTTTGTTTTTTGATCAAACCCTTCAATCGGGTGAAAAGTATTTCCAATTGCGCGGCATTCGTAAAGTAAACTAAAGAGTAAAAATCCAAGTATGGCAAGTCTTTTTTGTAGCATTCAAATTTATCCTTTTTCGATATTTGTTCTAGATAAAATTTAACTCCTCTATTTAAAAGTAAAGAAAAACTTTCCAGTTAAAATATTTACAGAAATCAAACTCTTAAACAAATTGCATAAGTCATACGCTTAAATTGAGAATGGCTTATTCCAAGGATTATTATGCCCAATCGAATTCTAATTTTATTTGCTCATCCCAGATTTGAAAGCTCTAAGATTAATAAAGCTCTTTCGCTTGCAATACCTACTTCGAGTCAGATTACATTTCACGATTTATATGAGCTCTATCCAAATTTTAACATAGACATTGAAAAAGAAAAAAAACTATTAACAGAGCATGAGATAATAGTATGGCAGCATCCTTTCTTTTGGTATAGCTGCCCTCCTCTTTTAAAGCAATGGATTGATATGGTTTTAGAATTTGGATGGGCTTACGGACCGGGTGGAAATGCATTGCAAGATAAACTAATATTCAATGCGATAACCACAGGCGGAACAGAAGAAGCTTACCAGGCAAAAGGTAGAAATAGGTTTTCCGTCAAACAGCTATTAGCCCCCTTTGATCAAACTGCTTACCTTTGTAAAATGAAATATCTACCTCCTTTTACGATTCAGGGCACACATAAACTTACAAAAGAAGACTTATCGGTAAAAGTCAATGAATACAAAAAAGTTTTACAAACACTTACCACAATAAATCTTTCTCAAGTTAATTTTCAATCGTATTCAACTCTAAACGAATGGATTTCACAATATAAGGGGAATTTAAATGAGTAGCGAATTTTTAATACAGGCAATTGTCTATCTAACAGCAGCAATCATTTGTGTTCCGATTGCAAAAAAAATTGGTATGGGTTCAGTCCTTGGCTATTTAACTGCGGGTATATTAATCGGTCCTTTTGTTTTAAAGTTCGTCGGCCAAGAAGGAAAAGACGTTATGCACATAGCAGAGTTCGGTGTTGTGATGATGTTATTTTTAATTGGTCTGGAATTAGAGCCACAAAAATTTTGGAAACTCAGAAAAGTAATCCTAGGAATGGGACTTTCTCAGGTTCTAGGAACTGCAATTATCTTATTTGTATTGGGTTTACTCGCAGGTTTTTCCTGGCGAATTTCTATTGCGATTAGCTTATCTCTTGCTATGTCATCGACTGCAATTGTATTACAATCCTTAAAAGAAAAGGGAATGATGAATTCCTCAGCCGGTCAGGGAGCATTTTCTGTTTTACTCTTTCAGGATATTTCTGTTATCCCCATACTCGCCATTATTCCCCTGTTAGCCATTAGCCCCATTGTCAATGACTCTTCTCATGCCAATCATTCCCTACTCGAAAACTCTCCAGCCTGGCTTCAAACATTGATGGTGATTGGAGCCGTAGGATTAGTTGCTCTGTCAGGAAGATTTCTAATTGTTCCCCTCCTTCATCAAGTTGCCAAAACTAGACTTCGTGAATTATTTACTGCATCGTCTTTACTCATAGTTGTTGCCATTGCCTATGTCATGGGGCTAGTTGGTCTTAGCCCTGCCCTTGGAACTTTTCTTGCCGGTGTAGTTTTGGCTAATAGTGAATTTCGTCACGAGTTAGAAAGTGATTTAGAGCCATTTAAAGGATTACTCCTTGGTTTATTTTTTATTGGAGTTGGTGCTTCGATTGATTTTCACATCATTTCTGAAAACCCGATTCGCATATTACTCTTTGTTCTAATCATCATGATTGTGAAAACAGTGATATTATTTTTAATCGGAAAATTATTTCAAATGAGTTTGGATCAGAATTTATTTTACTCAATTGCACTTTCCCAGGTTGGCGAATTTGCATTTGTATTATTTTCCTTTATCGGACAGCTTGGAATCTTAGATCAAGCAACTAACGGTATCATGATGGCAGTGACAGCGATAACCATGACTTTAACTCCACTTATGCTTTTAGGGTATGAAAAAATAATTCAACCTAAATTAGTTTCTGCAAAGACCGAAGAAAAAGAACCTGATTCTATCGAGGAGAATAACTCTGTTATCCTCGTTGGCTTTGCTCATTTTGGATCTACGATTGGTCGTTTCCTACGGGCTAACGGAATTCATGCCACGATTCTAGACAATGATTCCGATAGAGTTGAATTACTTCGTAAAATGGGATTCAAAGTTTATTTTGGGGATGCAACACGTGTTGATTTATTAGAATCAGCAGGAGCAGAGCATGCAAAAATATTTGTCTCTGCAATCTCTTCTGTTGAAACAAATTTTCAAATTGGAGAAATTTTAAAAAAGCACTTTCCCAATTTAACTTTCTTTGTTCGAGCCGAAGATCGATTCGGAGCGTATGAATTAATTGAAATGGGTTTTACAAAAGTCTATCGAGAAAATCTGGACACAGCTTTACGTGTTGGAGTGGATATATTAAAAGAATTGGGTTATAGAGCGTATACCGCAACTCGCTCCGCGCAAAATTTTTTAAAGTATGACGAAGAGGCAATGGTTAATCTTGCCAGGTATAGAAATGATTCGAAAGAATATATAAGTTCTGTTCGAGCACAAATTTCTCAGATTGAAGAATTACTTTCTTCTGATGTACAGCATAGCTCTAGTCTAACAGATCATGCATGGGATAGTGAGCCTCTCAGGTCAGCGGTTAATGACAATAAGCCTAAGTCAGGATAGTCTAAAACTAAATATTAGATTGAATCCGGGACTCTATTTTTTTAAGCAGTTTTCTCGTTTGTAAATCACTAATGCCTGAATGAATACAAAGAACAATAACATCACGGGCTTTTTCATATTCACCTGCGCGGTAATAAATTAAAGCTTTTAGATGTTGTGCCGGAAGAAATTTACCTAAAATATTTTGATGTTTTTCTAAAATAGAAAAGGCGATTGTTCCCAATCCTATCCTTTCTAAACAAAGAGCTCTTAGATAAAAATATTCAGTTCCTAGTTTTTCATCTTCGGTGCTTTCTAATTCTTCAAGTGCAGCTCTATAGTTTGATTTTTTTATCATTTCCTTGATAAGACCAAAATCAAGTTGCTTTTCCGTCTTTCCATTCTCTGATCCTGTGTAACCAACTTTAATAAACGACATATCGTCTATCGGTTCCCCGAGTTTAGAAAGATTTTCACATATTAAATCCAGATTCGCATCGGATGATTCTATAACTTTTAGAATTTGTTTTTCATCTTCATTAATTTTACGTTTACCATCCGGAAGGGAAATGCTAATATCATCTCTCCCATCACTACCCAGAATGATAAAGTCAAAAGGTTGCAATTGAAATTCACAAATTTCAATTTTGTGTTTCTCCGGATACATAGGACTTCCAATTTTATATTCCGGACTGTCTGGAATAAATTGGGCTTTTTTATCTCTATAGAGAATTGCTGACGGGTGTTCGCAATTAAAATAAAAAACCTTACCCGAATTATCATTTACTAAACCTACAAAACAGGAGATCAACATGGACCCATCAAACTCTACGAATACTTCTTGAAGCTCATTAAACATTTTGATTAACCAGTCCCTGGGGTGTATTGGAATTCGTAATTCTTTATTTCGGGTTAATATGGAATTAACCACAGTACCGAGGACAATTGCCCCTCCTGCACCTTGCATAGATTTACCCATGGCATCTGCATTCACAAACAAAGTATAATTACTTCCTCTAAAATTAAGTTTTCCAATTATATTAATATCTCCACCGAGATCACGTTTTTTATTCTGAAAAGAAAATGTTTTCTTTTGTTTTACAAAGCTTTCAGTTGTAATTGTTAAATTTGAATCTGTATTTCTAAAAAGAGGCTGAACAATAAGAGAAGTCAAAAAGTAGTCGCCATCCTGTTGCTCTTTCGCCTGACGCAGCGCAGCTTCTGCCTTATTTGATAAGCGTTCAAAATTAAAAACAGTAACTAGAATAATCAAGTACGATGTAAAAAAAATATTAATGTAAATAATATACAAATTATCTTTGTCTAAAATTGGAGCAGCCGGGAAAAAATATATCCAACTTTCGAAGAAAATAAAACTGAAAGGACCAAGAGATAAACCATACAATAGGGAAATTTTTTCTTTAACATCAAAGAATACAAAAGGAATGGCAGCAAAAGCCACAAATATAACATAAACATTTGCATTTTTTCCAAGTAAGATACAATAGTAAAGCACGTTAATAGTGGAAATTGTTATGAGAAGGAGTCTACCTAGTTTGTGTTTTCCAATTTTATTTAAAAACAATGTGAAAATATAAAAAATTGTGCTCATATAAAGCATCCAACTATATTTACCAATGTTCATAAAATTTAAAACAAAGGTATAGAAAATATTGTTTGCAACAAACAGAATAGAGAGTATATTAGAAAGCTTTATCCTTCTTAATTCTGAATCATTAACCCCGAATTTTTCCCCTAGCTTTATAATATTGGTCAAGACTTTCATCATAATATAGAAGTACAATTTTTCATAAAAACGAAAGCAAATATTTTTCTTTTTTAAAAATATTTATTTTTTGTAAAAATTGGTGAAATCCTTTTATTTCAAGTGGGAAGGAGGATAATTATAAGTAAACGATTCTGCCTTGAATAAAGTAGGAAGTTGAGTCAATACGAATGGTGATGAGAAATCATGAAGGTGAAAAAAAATTCTTGCACGGGTATGCTATTCGTAAAATAAGTGGGTATGAAAACATTTTTTATTCCCCCTGCTTTTAATGTTGCAGTAGCCTGGATTTCTGATGCACTAAATCCTTTAACTTTAAAAAAAACACAAAATATTCAAGAAGTCGTTATAAAGCCTGAAGATAAAGAAAGAATTTTAAAGCTTAGAGATGATAGACTTCTTTTCTTCTCCAATCATCCAAGCCAGGCTGAGCCAATGATTGCTTATTATATTGCAAACGTCATGGCAACACGCTTTCATTATATGGCAACTAGAAGAGCTTTTGATTTTGCCAGTGGTCTTGTTGGAAAATGGTTTCAGGGCACAGGAACCTTTTCAGTCATGCCAGGAGTTGCTGATAAAGAATCTATGAAAATGACAAGATATGTATTGTCACAACCTTCCGGTAAACTTGTAATTTTTCCCGAAGGTGAGCCAATGTGTAGCGAGAATGATAATCTAATGCCATTTCAATCAGGAATTATTAAACTTGGTTTTTCAGCTCTTCAAGATGCAAGACAAACAGAACCAGATGCGGATATTACCATTTTGCCTGCATTTATAAAATATGTTATTACAACTCCAAGAGATCAAGTTACAAAAAATTTAGAAAACCATATTTCAAAAATTGAAGCAAGGTTAGGCGCACAGGCTGGAGGAAGAAATCTTCTACGAAGGTTCTTAATGGTAGGACGAATTCTACAGGAGAAAGCAGAAAAAGAATACGGAATAGAAGTTACAAAGGATGATTATAATTTTAGAATCGGAAAAATTAGGCATACTATTTTAGATAGACTCGCCGAAAAAATGAAACTAAAGCACTATGATCTAGGTGCAGATGCAATTCAAAAGTTGCGGCTAATAACAACTACCCTTGAATTAATTGAAGTAAATTATCCATCTTCCGATTTACCAAAATTAACCCCGCAGGAACTTGAATATATTAGTAAAGAGTGCATTAAAGCTTATGACTTTATTGTTATGAAGCCTGATTACTTAGTAAGTTATCCAACTCCGGAAAGATTTTATGAATGGCTCCAAAGATTTGAATCTCTTGTATTAGGCACAACTCCAAGAATGTTAGGCGGAGAACCCCATCATGAACCAAGAAAGGCTCATGTGTTTTTTGGAAAAACATTTAAGTTTGGAGATTATTCAGAGAATTACAAAAAAAATAAATCAGAAGTAGTGACAAACTTCTTAGCAGATCTCAGAAAAGAAATGCAATCAATGCTAGATGAATCACAGGCCTTAACTTCTCCTATTGTAGAGCCAGGAGACATTGGCGGAACTTAATTTAAAAAGAGGCTAATATTGTGTAAACGATAAACTTTACATCTATTGTATTTTTATTAGTTACTCACTATTAGCCTCTGATTGTAAAAATCGATAGTTCCTATACCGAATGATTATTACTACAAATCTTATTCAAAATTTGGCCTGCGTTTTTCGTTAAATGCATTCATAGCTTCCATTAAATTTTTTTGAATGATTGGAGCTTTAAAGTTTTTATCTAAAGCTTTCATATGAGCATCGGCATACTGTGAAAGATGAAAATGCAAAGACTCTTTCGTTCCTTGAAAAGCAGAAAGTGGAAATTTGTAAAGAGCTTCTAGTTTGCGTATAGTTAGTTTTCTCAGTTCTTCTCTATTTTCAGCAATATCGTGTATAAAGCCAATATCTTTTGCCTCTTCCGCTTTGTAATTTGTTCCGTATATGATATCATTTACATGCTGTGGAAGAACAACCATTTTTGCTTTTTCAATTAATACGCCGGGTAGAGGAAGACCAAAAAATACTTCCGTAAAAGAAATACGGGCTTTACCTGTCACCATGAATCGATAATCGCAGGCAAGCGATAATACGGCTCCACCACCCATCGCATAACCGGAAATTTCCGCTACAAGCGGTTTATAGATATTACTCATAAAAACAAAAAATTTTATAATCTCACCCATTTCATCAGCAAGTTTGTCCTTAGGAGTAGAAGAAATATGTTTTGCATCCATTCCATTGCAAAAAAATTTTTCATTTTCTGAATGTATAACGATGCCTTTGACACTTGAATCCTCGTTTAACTTTGTTAATATGGACTCGAGTTCTAATATTTGATCTCGAGTAATAGAATTTTGCTCGTTTGTTTGTATCGCAATAAAGGAGGTCTTGCCACCTTTAAGTTCAATATCTTCTACTTTAAAATTTCCCATTTTTATCTCCCCTAATTCTAAATTTCAATTCTCCTGCTAAAAATATAGTTCTTTTTTATTAATTCATTTTACTAGAATGAATACAATAAATAGAAATTGCAAAGTATAGAGGAGAGTAAAGTTTTAATGTTTAAAGTTTTGGTCAAGGTTCATACAAAATACATTTTGCATAAGATATATAAAAACTAAGGATTACATTAAACATATTCAGGTTAATTCTCTAAATAAACTTCACGCCGAAAATTTATGCAGTGACTAAAGTGAGCGACATTGAGTTGAGTGGTAAAATATATGAATGAAAAACTGAGCCTGCTAATGAATGCAAGGATATTACCATTTCCAAAACCCTTTGCACCTTAGCGACTTTGCGTGAACCCTTATCTACTATAAAAAAATCCCTAACCTGACTCGCTTTCTCAACTTCACTGAGAATTCTAAATCCGAACAAAATTAATCATTTATAATTAAAAATTAACCATTTCTTTATTCCTCTGTCTAAGATACAGACCGCAAGTGTAACTAAAAATGTTTCATATAGAATAATTTCTCTTTTTTTGAAATTATTTCTTGCTAATTTTCTTATGCAACATATGTTAATTTGTATTAGTCTGAAAAATATATAAGCTTAGTAAAAGGATCAAATATGGTAGAATTCACAAAGAGGGCAAAAAGAGTAATCAATGAGATGGCTGGAGAAGAAGCCAAGCGAATGGGTCATGATTTCGTTGGTCCTGAGCATATTTTTCTCGGACTCCTCAGAGAAGAAGATTCTGTAGCAGTAAAAATACTCATCAACCTAAATATCAATCTAAACGAACTAAAAAGAGAAGTAGAAAAAAAATCTAGAGAAGATAACCTTCTTTTAGATTTGCCAACAAGCCAAGATCGTTACCAACGAATCGTTGAATCTTCGAAAGAAGAAGCAAAAAGAATGAAACACAACTACGTTGGAACCGAGCATATTCTTTTAGCCCTGCTAAGAGATAACAACAACATTGCCTCCGCTGTGCTTTCTACATTCGGTGTAAATTACAATGTTATAAAAAGTGAAATCTTGAGACTTCTAGGAGTCCCACCTGTCGGAACTGTCGGAGTGAGCTCGGGTCAACAATCCTCCGGTCAACAATCGAATCAACCCCGCGGAGAAAAAAGTAAAACTCCTATTCTAGATGAATTCGCAAGAGACTTAACCCAATTAGCCCGTGATAAAAAACTAGACCCTGTAATCGGTCGTGCAAAAGAAATCGAACGAGTCATCCAAATTCTCTCCCGCAAAACAAAAAACAATCCTGTTTTAATCGGTGAATCAGGTGTAGGAAAAACTGCAATTGTAGAAGGATTAGCTCTAGCAATTGTAGAAAAAACTGTTCCTGAACTTTTATACGACAAACGCGTGTTATCCCTTGATCTTGCTGGATTAATTGCAGGAACAAAATACCGCGGAGAATTTGAAGAGCGTTTAAAGAAGATTATGAAAGAAATCACTTCTTCTACTAGCATCATCATTTTCATTGACGAGCTTCATACTCTAATCGGTGCAGGTGCAGCTGAAGGTGCTGTTGATGCGGCTAATATCCTGAAACCTGCTCTTGCCCGCGGCGAATTACAATGCATTGGCGCAACTACAAATACAGAGTATCGCAAATACATAGAAAAAGACTCTGCTCTTGAAAGAAGATTTCAAACAGTTAAAGTAGCAGAGCCTTCTGTAGAAGATGCAATTAAAATTCTCGACGGTCTTAAAAAAGCCTACGAGTCTCACCACAAAGTTCGCTATACATCAAAAGCTCTTGAGCAAGCAGTTAAACTTTCTCATCGTTATATTAACGATCGTTATCTCCCTGACAAAGCAATTGATATCATAGATGAGGCTGGCTCAAAGGCACGCCTTGCAAACTGCGGAAGACCTGATAGCATTAAAGAAGCTGAAGAAGAAATACGTGTATTATCCGCTAAAAAAGAAGAGCTTGTTCGTTCACAGGAATATGAAAAAGCAGCAGGCATTCGCGATGAAGTAAATCGCAAAAAACTAGTCGTGGAAGACATGGTTCGTGCATGGCAGGAAAAACTAGAGACCCAGGCTGTCACTATTGATGAAGACCAGATACTCTCTGTTATCTCCATCTGGACAGGAATTCCACTTGAAAAAATGGAAGAATCCGAGAACGAAAAATTGGTCAACATGGATAAGACACTGCGGGAAAGAGTTGTTGGTCAGGACACAGCAATTGAAACAATTTCAAGAGCAGTGCGTAGATCTAGAACAGGTTTCAAAAACGAAAAAAGACCTACTGGCTCATTTATTTTCTTAGGACCTACCGGTGTAGGTAAAACCGAATTAGCCAAAGCTCTCGCAACATTCTTATTCGGGAAAGAAGACCATTTACTTAGAATTGATATGTCCGAATACATGGAACCACATGCAGTATCAAGACTCATTGGGGCACCTCCTGGATATGTTGGATATGATGATGGTGGACAGCTAACAGAGTTTGTCCGCAGAAAGCCCTACTCTGTAATTCTTTTAGATGAGATTGAAAAAGCTCACCATGACTTGTTTAATATCTTACTTCAAATTATGGAAGAAGGAAATCTTACAGACACCAAAGGAAGAAAAGTTAATTTTAGAGATACAATTCTAATCATGACTTCTAATATTGGAGCAAAAGAAATTCAAAAAGGCGGACGTGTTGGCTTTGAAGATTTAGAAGGTGATAAGGATAAAGCAAAATCAGAATTAGCCAGAGATGAACTAAAAAAATACTTCAACCCTGAATTCTTGAATCGTGTAGATGAAGTCATTTATTTCCAACCTCTTAAAAAAGAAGAAATTGTTTCTATTGTTAGCATTATGCTAAAAGATTTCAACGAAAGGCTCTTAGAAAGAAAGATTCTGATTTCTATGACACAAGAAGCAAAAGAATACATGGCAGAAATTGGCTATGATTCAGCTTTTGGTGCCAGACCACTTCGTAGAATTTTCCAAAAAGAATTAGAAGACTATATGGCAACTCAACTATTAACGGGTGCATACAAAATGCCAACTATCATCAAAGTAGATGCGAAAGAAAAGAAATTTACATTTGATGAGCAACCATGGGAAGACTATGGCTTAGAAGTGAAGGCAATTGAGTCAGATAACTCCAATGAAAAAGAAGTGGTTAGGACGAATTGATTAATTTCTTAATTCCAGTCCTTGTAGTAATGACCTACTTTCTTGTTCGAAAGTTATGGTTCGAGTGGAGAAAAACTCGAATCGTAGCTTCGATTGAGAAAATTAGCCTCGGCGTTATTCAACCTGATATTATCCTGCCCGAAGTTTCCGTCCGTTACAAGTATTACTACGGTGAAGGAGTTTACTTCGGAACAGGATATCTACTTCTGCAGGACTTTCTTTTTCCTTACGATTACAAAGCTGGATTCACCCAAGAAGGCGTTCCCTATATTACAGTGGGAGATAAAAGCTTTTTGACAGAAGAGCATATAGAGACCTTTTTAATGAATCAATATGAGCTTGTTTCGATATTCATTGATCCAATTGAACCTTTTCAGTCCGAGCTTGAAACTATATTTACGGAATCCATAGGAGTCGAAGAGCTAAAATAAAAAATCATTCCCTATTTTCCCAAAGGACAAATCATGTCAGAAAAGGCATAGAATCTATGAAATTATTTTTACAAATCTTCCTATTTACATTTTCCCTTACAGCGCTTCACTCTCAGGCAATGACTTACGAAAAAGCTCTCGCAGAATACAAAGCTTCAGCTTACCAGGAATCCTTACAAACAATTCGAGAGATTTTAAAAGTCGAAAAACCCAGATACGAATTACACTATTTAGCCGCTTATAACTACTGGCATTTAAAAGAATGGAAATCGGCAGTAAATCACTTCCAGGCAGCTATCAAATTTAAGCCTGAAGATACAAATGCTTATATAGATATAATTAAACTCTATTCTTCTGCACAACTAAACAAAGCTGCTTTAGAATTATGCGAAGATGCAATTCGTAAATTTCCGCAGGAGCCCAAGTTTAAGTTTCAACAAGTTGCTCTTTTATTAAAATATGGAAGAATAGATGTATCCCTTGAAATTATAGAAAAATTAAAATTAACCCTTCCTGAGGATTACAGACCATTAGCCCTTGAATCAAATATTTATTATATGAAGCGTGATTTTGAAAAAGCAGAGATTAGTTTAAAATGGGCTTCTGCACTTGCTCCTAATAATCCAAACTTAAAAAACAATCTAGCTTTAATTTATGAGCAAATGGCATTGATTAGCCTAAAGACAAATGATAAAGCAAAAGCAAAAATAAACTTCGAATTGGCAAAAGCACAAATTGATTCTGCGGTTTCTACAATACAGAGTACTGTGTTTTTAGAAAACCAGAAAAGAATTACCAATTCTTTTTCCGCCCTCTAATGAATACAGTTAGCTTTCATACATTAGGTTGTAGACTTAATATATTTGAAACAGATGGTCTTGCAAATTCCTTTTCCAAATTAGGAATTCAAATTGTAAAGGAAACGGAAAAGCCTGAAATCGTTGTAATCAATACATGCACTGTTACTAATAGAGCAGACTCTAAGAATAGAAACGTTATCCGAAATGCAATTAAAAATAACCCGGGCTCTCAAATCTGGGTTACAGGTTGCTATGCAGAAACGGACAAAGAAATAATCGAAAGAATTCCAGGTGTTACAGGCGTTGTGGGTAATACCGATAAGTCTAAGCTTCCCTATCTTGTTTTAGAAAAGAAAGGAGTTTTAGAAAACTCTACTGTTGTCACCGATCGCTTTTCTTATTCGGATGTTCTTCCCCAAAATCATACACGTGCTTATTTAAAAATACAGGATGGATGCAATCGTGTTTGTTCTTATTGTAAAATTCCACAGGCTAGAGGAAAGGGCGTCAGTAGAAAAGCAGAAGATGTCCTAGATCAGGTAAAATTTTTACAGGACAACGGTGTAGGCGAAATAGTATTAACCGGTGTAAACCTAGGTTGGTTTAGAGATGAATCCAATACAAAAAATTTCAACAAACTACTTCACCGTATTTTAGATACACTAGAATATTCAAGGCTTAGACTTTCTTCTATTGAACCTTCCGATGTAGGTCATGAGCTCGCAGAGATTACTCTGCATCCAAGATTTTGCAATTATCTCCATGTTCCACTTCAGAGTGGAAGTAGTAAAATTTTGAAGCTAATGAAGCGTAGCTACACAGCTGAAACTTTCTACAAAAGAATTGCACTCGTCAAAGAAAAAAATCCAAATATATTTATTGGCACTGATATTATTACGGGCTTCCCCGGGGAATCTGATGTGGAATTTCAAGAGTCTGTTCACTTAGCAAAAGACCTCGAAATTGCTAAGATACATGCTTTTCCATTTTCTGTTAGAAAAGGAACTACAGCGGAAAGTCTAAAAGATAATGTATCGAAAGAAGAGAAAAAAGAGAGAGTTAAAATTTTAAATAATCTTTCTCATGAGCAATATAAAAATTTTGGTATTGATAGATTTGGAAAAATTAGAGAAGCAATACTAGAAGGTGATGGAACTTGCTTGACCGATGATTATTTAAAAGTTCGCTTCGATAGCGATATAAAACGATTTGCCACTGGACAATTTTTAAATATAAGGTTAGATTCATATCTCGAGCCAAACTCTGAACTCAAAGAAGGACATTTTTTAGGATCGGTTTCCTAGTATTATCCCTTCCAAACAGTATGGCATCGAGATTTGCTAACTGTAGGAGTTTTAAATATGAAAGTAAATTACAAGCCAATGAATTGCTCTGAGTGTTTAAATGGAGCAGGATTAGATTTTGATTTTACAATGGCTTACCAGCCTATTTTTAATACTCAAAACAAAACTATATTTGCCCATGAAGCTTTAGTTCGCGGAAAAGAAAACCAATCAGCCTATTCTATTCTCTCAAAGGTGAACGATGAAAATCGATATCGCTTTGATCAGGCTTGCCGGGTTAGAGCTATAGAATTAGCTTCGCGGCTAAATATGAATAGCCTCCTTAGTATAAATTTTTTACCAAATGCAATCTATAATCCTGAAACCTGTATTAGAACTACGGTAGAAGCTTCTCATAAGTATAATTTCGGAATTGATAAGATTATTTTAGAAGTAACCGAAGGGGAAAAAGTAGAAGATCATGCACATCTACTCTCCATTATAAAAGAATACAAAAGGCAGGGAATTAAAACCGCTATAGACGATTTTGGTGCAGGGTATTCCGGACTCAATTTATTATCTGAATTTCAACCTGATTTCATTAAGATTGATATGGCACTGGTTCGTGGTATAGATAAAGATAGAATCAGAAGAAGTATCATTAAGGGGATAATGCTTGTTTGCCAGGAAATCGAAATTCAAGTTATTGCAGAAGGCATTGAAACAATAGAAGAATATAAGACTTTAGAAGATTTAGGGATTCATTTAATTCAAGGATATTATTTCTGTAAACCAGTCTTTGAAGGTCTCGGTAATTATAACTTTAGTTAGAAAATTAGTTATTCATGAATACGATGCAATGAGAGATTTCTCACAGAGAGCACTAAGTTCACAAAGAGAATTGATTCTATAGACTCTTTACTTCGTGTCCTCTGTGTGCTCCGTGAGAAAATCTTACTTTTACACAATCAGTGTAATTTGTTTGTCTCCCCGGCAAACAAATATCCTATTTCACTAAATTCAAATCTTTACGCGTGAAATTTAATACGTCATCCGCCTTACCTGTCATTTGTCGTTTGGTTAAAATGATAGTATCCCCTTTAAAACTAATCTTAGAATTTGCATCAACAGGATCTGAACTTCTATATTCAAAATCTAGCTGAGGACTTAGTTGCGTAAGATAAGTCTTACCTCTAAAATCTTCGAATACAAGTAATTTACCTTCATAGTAAGTTAGTGAGCTATTTGGATTGATTCGAATTCCCTCCGTTGATCTTACTAAATGCAAAGGGTTTGAACCTATTAAATAAACTTTCAACCTGGAAGCCTGGTTAAAGGGAAGCTCATATCCAATGGTAACAATTCCTACATCTTTGATCTGATAGGATTCTTTACTTGCTATGACTCTATCAGTAAGATGGTAAGACTGCCAGAAGTTCAAATCATCGGGCGGATAATTAACAATTGCCACTGGTGGCTCTTCTTCGACTGGCTTTGGTTTTTCTACTTCTATTGGCTTCGTTTTTTCTGCCTGTGCATCTTTTGGTTCGGGAGGAAGAATTTCCTTTTTCTTTTGACTAGCTAAGTATGCAAGGTATTCCTTCTCGGAGGTAATACCGAGTTTTCGCATTTCTTCTCTTCTAGCAATTTGTTCTAGTTTATTTTCTAATTCCTTTTTCTCAATTGCAACCTGCTCTAGCTCTTTATCAATCTTTTGCTTCTCGGCTTGTAGCTTAGCAATCTCTACCTTATTTTTTTCTGGATCCTTCATTAATTCAGCTAACCTGTCTTCGATTGCTTTTTTACGATTTAGAAGTTCCTTTTCTTTTTTCTGAATTGCTTCGTATTTCTGAAGAACTTCATCTTTTTCTGATTTAATTTTTTTGTTTTGTAACTTGGCAAATTTCTTTTGGTTACTGACGTCAATGTCAGGGTTGACCTGGTCTTCTAATTCAAAAGTTGCGATATCAAGTCCACCACCTTTGACCATATTCTTTTCTATTGGAATTAAAATTTGAGTCTGTCCACTCCAGCCTTCAAACTTTTCTGGAATACCCAAACGATCCTTAATGATAATATCATTTTCAGAAAAATTAGAATCTACATAACTAGAATCCCCTCTATGTTTACGATTATAATAAACAACATAGAGAGCTAAAAGTTCTGAGTCTTCCTGGTTGTATTGAAACATTCCATTTATATATCCAGATACAACTCGGACAATTGCATTGATATGACCAAAACTAGCTTTCTTTGTAAATTCCATCACATCTCCACCAAAGCGCCCCTCTTCCTTACTTTCAAATCGCTTCATTGTAATTCCTTTGTGTGTGGCATTTGAAGGATCGGTATGATGAGAGCCAGCTAGTTTTCTTCCTGTATCAATGTCCGCGAGCCTTGAGGCCTCACTTGCTTTTTCATTGGTTCTATTGATGAACGATTTTATATTTAACTTAATTAATTTTTCTTTTCGTCTGGCTTTTTCTGCGCTATCAATTTCAAGCTTCTTTTGAGATATTATCTCTGTTTGCAGAAAAAGGAGGCAAATTGAGATTGCCGCTATGGCATAATTTCTTTGTTTATTTAGTTTCATTTCTATTCTCCCCTTGTTAATACCAACAGCATAAATCCATATTCTTAAAAAGCAATATAAATCTTTATGTTATTAGGGAGATAAGGTCTCTAACGTTTTTTTTGCTTTGTTTTTAATCTCTCCTGGATACGCAGATTCCAAAACTTTTAGCAAAGGAAGATAGGATTGTTTCTTCTTAAACTTATCTAAAACGTCTATGATTGCACTTGCAATCTCAATTTCTTCTTCATTTACTCTTTTCTTTTTCAGAGTTGGTTCAAGCATTTTTATGAGTAATTTATTTGTTTCATCTTTTTTATTTTCATAAGAACTACTCATTTGAATGCAACTAGCGGCTACTTCTCCATTATCCTCTGTGAGTATATTCTCTTTTATTTGTTCATACGAATCATTTTCTTTTTCTGTTCCTTTGAATTGACTGAGTAGTAAGCAATTTTTCTTTCTTAATAAATAATTATAAGATGAACCTTTATCTTTATGATTCCTATTAATATTTCTAAACAATGAAAATAATTGCTCTTTATTCTTTATTAATTCTTCAGGATTTTCAAGTAAAAGTATATTCAACTTTTCTAATATCATTACTTTAAATCTAGGTTTTGTTTTTTTATCTAGCATCCAGGAATTTATTCTTTGAATGTCAGATATTTTTATAGATTGAATCTCTTCTAAACTTGGCTCAGCAAAAATAATAGGTGTAAATAAATATAATGCCAATATTATTTTTTTCATACATTCTTATCCGACTTTGTTAAAAATGCTTTATTAATTAATTCAGCCAGGTCTTTAAAAAAATCTCCCTTACGAAGTTTTATCGGATGAACCGTGTGATGATTTGAATAGGCTTCGAGAGTATTCTTAATACGCCTAATAGGACCCGCCATTTTATGCGAAAAGAAAATACTGAATAAACTTACAATGATTATATTCAATATACTAGTTACGAGGATTGGAATTAAATATAAATCAAACGCATTGTATAATTTTGGAGGTTTACCATCATTAGCCTTTAATGGAAAATATAGTTTACCCTTTTCTTCATCAATTATTACTTTTCCATTTTCATTCAATAAGAAAATTCCTTTTTCCGTATCTACGTGAACTAATACAGGAGCATTCTCCGGTAGAAGGTTATAGGATTCTTTTCGCAACAACCACAACAGGCATAGTGTTAAAAATCCACAAAGTAAAATCAGAAGGGAAAACTTTACAACAAACTGGTTTTGAAATTCTCTATCAATGTAATATCGCCATCTCTTTTTCATCCTTTCTATATTGAGAGATGTAGATTGTTTCACAACTTATTTTTGTTATTATAATTCTCCACCGACGTATAATAAATAAGCAATCTGTAATCAACTTCTATGTGGGTGGTAATTCTTCTAAAGTCTAATTAAATCTTAAAAAGTTAACGAGAGTATTCATTAAAAAATTATCAATCTTAGCTTGAAACAAAGTATAAATATAGAACGAAAACCAATAAATAAGATTTACTATCACTTGTATTCGAATCGTTATTTCACTTAAATATCCAGCAGCGCTATAGTAAATACGAATTAAACTTAAAGGCCAGGTGAAAAGAAGCAAATAGTAAGTAGCCTTTCCAATTCCATAAATCCAGTTTACTACTTCTTTAGCATAATTGTATTTGAATCGATAATAGCCGGCAAACAACTCTTCATGAAATTGAATTACATAAAACATAAAAATTAAAAGGAAAAATGCTTTCCATAGAAAGTCCAAATCTCTTCGAAAGAAAGAGAGGATAAGTCCTATTATCCATAAAATAAAAATGGGTAATGTAATTTGATCAATGAATGTCATACTCGGTCAATACCTTTATGCATTGAATTAAACTTCCAGGATCGGCTTTCTTTTTTCCTGCAATATCGAATGCAGTTCCATGATCGGGAGATACTCTTAGAAAATCAAGTCCAAGTGTAACATTGATTCCATTTTTCCCTTCCATCGATTTAAAAGGTATAAGTCCCTGGTCATGGTAACAGGCAAGAATCAAATCATAATTCTTAGCTATTTCGGGAATAAAAACAGAGTCCGCTGCAATAGGACCGGAAACGTTAAGCCCCTTATCCTTCATACTCTTTATAAATGGTTTTATAATATCAATTTCTTCTTTCCCGATTTTACCATCCTCGCCTGCATGAGGATTTAAACCACAAAAGGCTATTCTAGGAGAAGAAAGTAATTTAGAATTTTGAATTGCTTCCACTATCGGTGTAATATTTATTTTTTTTAATTCGCTACTTACTCTATTTAGAGGAATATGTGTTGTAAGAGGAATGACTCTCAGATTTTTTCCATACATTAGCATTACGGTTTTTTTCCCATACTCACTAGCAAAAACTTCTGTATGTCCTTTAAAATCGTTGATGCCAAATTTAATTACCCATTCTTTACTGAGCGGCAAAGTAATAATATCCCCGCCATAATTCTTTTGTAATTCAATTGCTGTCAATAGAGATGCATAGGCAACCCTTCCACTGTAAATGGATGGTTTACCGGGGATGATTTTATCTTCTTCTTTTTTAGTAAGAATAGTATTTTTATAAGAAATAAAATTACTTGTTTTATCTTTCAGATGCTTTTCAAAATCTATTTTTGTTTTACACTCTTTACTTACTTTTGTAAACTCTGCCGATTGAATCTTACTTTGACTGGAAACAAAAATGAATCTAAACTTCTTGGATTTTTTTTTAAGAAGGTCAATTGCTTTATCTAGAATTTCATAAGAGATGCCTGTCGGATCTCCTTCTGTTATAAAAATATTTTTCAATGTTATTTTTTAAATGTTGGAATGTTTACGCTTTCCATAGCTGCTTTTGTGAATTCTAAGAACTGACGCAGACAGTAACCTACATCTTTTCCCTCCAAAATAGTAGCTCTTTCAAACCTGGAATTAAAATGAATTTTATCTCCCAGGTTCATAACTACCACACCACCTGTCTCCATATCTGCTTCTACTTTTTCTAGAAAATCGCGGAATGCTTTAAATAATTCACCTGCTTCCGATATAAAAATTCTAGATTGTTTATTTTTCATTCTACCTAATTGTTCTTTGAAGTCTTGCTTTTCAGAAAGCGCATACTCTTCAATAGTCTCAGTTAATACTTTCATCGTTCTACGAATATTTTCTAAATGCTTAATTACAGTATCCCTTTCTGTTGCATGAGAAAAATCAAACTTAGTATGAGAGTCACCGAGGACTGGAACGTATTCTGTTTCCATTACATTGATCAAAGTAGCAATTAGGTTAATCTCGGCATCATGGGAATGTGGTGAAATTTTCATGATAGCTATATTCGATAGAATATTTGTCTTGGAACTAATATGATCAGTTGTAGAAGAAGTAGACGCACTGACAGGTTTCGGAGTAACCGCATTATGAATATTATCCGGAATACCGTCAGGCGATATAGCTAGTATTTTTGATTTGTATTTTTGAATGTCTTTCGCAACTCTTTTCTTCTGCTCATCATTTTTGGCTGTAGCATGTGTTCTCTCCAATAGACTAAGTAATCTCTGGAGTTTTTGCAATTCAACAATTTGGTCAGAAGATAGAGCCATTCGTTTTACCTTTTTTCAGTATCAATAATTTTTGTAACAGAACTTGTTATAGATTCAATATTTGTTAAATCCATAGGTAATACAATTTCTGTATTTGGTTTTGCAAGATGACTAAACTCTTTGATAAAACTTTGAACTATCTGGAGTTTAACAGCATCTTTGCCTTTTGAAGCACTTATCGCTTGAGCGACGGATTCAATCCCTTTTGCTGTAGCAAGGGCAATTGATTCTATTTCTTTTGCGCGACCTTCTGCTTCATTGATTCGTTTTTGTTTTTCCCCTTCCGATTTATTAACAGCTTCTTGCTTTAAACCTTCAGAACGATTAATTTTAGAATCTCTATCTCCTTCCGAAAGAGATATTTCAGCTTTTTTATTTAGCTCTGCTGTTTTTTGTTTTTCCATTGCTTCAAGAACTGTTTTAGGAGGACTTAAGTTTTGAATTTCATAACGGTTTACCTGGATTCCCCATGGCTCTGCCGCATTATCAACAACTTCCACAATTCTATGATTGATTGAATCACGGGCTTCAAATGTTTTATCGAGCTCTAAAGTTCCAATCACAGCACGCATCGTTGTCTGAGCTAATTGAATTGCGGCAAATCGATAGTCTTCAATTCCATAACTTGCTTTTTGAGCATCTAGAATTTTTAAATACAAAACTCCATCTACTTTTACTTGCACATTGTCTTTTGTAATACAAATCTGTGGTTGCACTTCAATTGCTTGCTCTTTTAAAGTATGCGCATAAGTTACCTTATCCACAAAAGGTATTAGAAAATGAAGACCAGCGTTTAATGTCTGGTGATATCTTCCTAATCTTTCTACAATTAAAACTTCCTGAGCTGCTACTACTCTTACGGATCGAATAAACTTAAAAGCAATGTAGAGAAAAAATCCGACCCAAAATACTGTTATAATATAATCCATTATTTTTTATCTCCCTTTCCTTCTAAGCCAGATTTTCCGCCGGGAAAAGATCCGGTTACTTTTGATAAACCTTCAAATGCTCCAACGATATTCGCCATGTTTGAAGGAAGAACAGTTGTTTTCGAGCTAGTTAATATTTTTCCAAATGATTCGAGGTAACCCTGTGTTATCTGCAAGTCAACTGCATCGTCTCCACCTTTTTTAGCAATAGCTTCAGCCACGGCTTTAATTCCAGTTGCTGTAGCAGTCGCGATCATTTCAATTTCAATGGCACGACCTTCTGCTTCATTGATACGTTTTTGTTTTTCCCCTTCGGAGATGTTAATTGCTTCTTTTCTTTCTCCAAGAGAGCGGTTAATACGAGCAGCCTTTTCCCCTTCCGAAATAGTAATCTCAGCACGCTTTTCTCTTTCTGCGCGCATTTGTTGTTCCATTGAGTGAAGAACTTGTTTGGGAGGAGTAATGTTTTTAATTTCGTAGCGGGTAACTTTAATTCCCCAGGCATCGGTTGCATGGTCAACTTGTCTGACTACATTTTGATTGATGGACTCACGCTCTGAAAATGTATCATCCAAATTAAGTTTACCAATTTCCGAACGAAGTGTAGTCTTTGCTAATTGTGTTGTGGCTAATAGGTAGTTGTCAATACCATAAGAAGCCTTTGCAGGATCAAGAATCTTAATGTATAAAATTCCATCGACTTCAACTGATACGTTATCCTTTGTAATACATTCCTGAGGAGGAACGTCGTAAGCCACTTCCTTTAAGCTATGCTCATAATGTATCTTATCCATGATTGGAACTAAGAAATGAAATCCAGGTTTTAAAGGTGGATCCTGGTATTTTCCCCAACGCTCTTTTATAAAAGCATATTGCTCTGGAACGATTATAAATGTCTTGTAGACAATAATGATCGCAATGATAAAAATTACTGTGAAAGTAACGCCCATTGTATCTCCTAATATTTAAATAAAATATTTCGACTTTTTCAATTTTGTTTTCATTTCAGTTCAATTCAAGATTAGAGTCAAGTGATTTTAACATCCCGTCTTAATTGTTGAATTTCAAATCGGATAATTTTTAATCCCAGATTTTTAGCAGGTTCACTTGTATGCTTCACAATGCTTTGATTCATGCCATATCTTCTAGCTAAAATCTCATCTGCATAGTGATTTTGAATTTCTTTTAAGATATTACTCTGGAGTTCAATTAAGATCGAGTCTTCGAAATTTTCAGATTCATAGGCTGCCTTTACTGGATCTTGAATTTGAAAAATAAAAATAGAATCTATAAGTATTGGAATACCATCTAAAGTCTGGCATAATAAATCTTTAATTAAACAGGTTTGCTCTTTTCGACTAAACTTAAAGGCGACTTTATCTAAGATAGGAACTTGAAAATGAAGACCAGGAGTTAGAATCTTAGTAAACCTTCCAAGTCTCTCTTGGATAAAAAAAGAATTTTCCGGAACAATTACAATCGTTAAAAAATATAGTAGCAGTAAAAATATTCCAATGACTACTAAGAGTCGAACAAGTAACAATGACAATTTAATCTTCCTCTTCTATCTTCTTAATTGAATTTAAATGCTTAGTAATTTCTTCTTCAGTTGCAGACTGAACATAAAAAGTGAGATTATTTCTTTCTACAATTTTAGCAAAGCTACCTTTAGGAATTTCAACGTCAGTCGAAATAGCATCCCAATCCGTTCCTTGAAATGTTATACGACCTCCTTTTTTTTCTGGATGAACATTCTTAATTACGGAAACAATTCTGCCGTGAACATTCTCTACCATGGTTGGCTCATAGGATTGGTCCGACGGAAATAAATCTTTTAGAAATTTAGCACCAAATAATAGGATTGCGAAGGAAGAGGAAATCCAAATTACTAATTGCATTGTGAAGCTAAAATTAAATAGAAAATGTAGTCCCGAAGTAATAATCGATCCTATTCCGAAAAAAATAATAAAGACTCCGGGAATAATAAATTCAAGAGCAATTAGTAAAACCCCAAACACAAACCAAATGATATATGCATAGTTCATAATATTGTCACAGGGAACACCTGGATTTAGAATACATTCCATAATCACCTCCATATGCGGAATCGTATTTTAACTTAAACTAATGTCAATCGAATATTGTCAATGAGCCGCACTTCTCCACAAAAGATTGCAATAGCGATTAAAACTTCTCCGGATAATTCCTCCTGTGAACTCAAATCCTTTGCATTTAAAACTTCAATATAATCTATTTTCATTTTAGGAGATGATAGAATTACTTCTGAAAATATTTCTTTCACCTTTTTTGGATCACGTCCGCGTTTAAATATATATTCTTTACAAAGTTTAAAAGCACGTGGAATTAGAGTTGCAATCTCTCTGTCTTCCACACTAAGCCTTGCATTACGTGAACTCATAGCAAGTCCGTCTGGTTCTCTTATAGTTTCCACTCCAACTACTTCCATGTTAAACCCAGTTGCTCGGGCAAATTCTTTTATGATTAAGAATTGCTGGTAGTCTTTTAAACCAAAGAAAGCAATGTCCGGCTCTACAGAGTGGAACAAGTTTGCAATTACAAGAAGCACTCCTTCAAAATGACCCGGTCTTGTTGTGGCACAAAGATTTTTCATAAGATGAGGAATCTTCATATTTAAATCCGGAATTTTTCCTCCACTGTAAATATCTTCCACTTCCGGCAAATACACTATATCCACACCCGCCTCTTTACATTTAGATAAATCGGACTCGGTATTACGCGGATACTTTTCATAATCCTTTGGATCGTTAAACTGAGCCGGATTTACAAATATCGAAGTCACCGTTATATCAGTATTAGCTTTTGACTCCTTAAAAAGTGTTGTATGTCCTTCATGTAAAAATCCCATCGTAGGAGCAAAGCCGATTTTCTTTCCAGATGCTTTTAGTTTTTTAATTTCTTTGTTTAGTTCTTGTTTGTTTTTTATGATTTGCATAAAAGTTTCCTTTTAGTTAAAGTATAGTTTAAGATGATTCTTTACAAATACATCGGCAAGGGCTTGCACCCATGCCGAGAGTATTGCGCCCCGACGTAGCCTTCTGAAGCCATCAGACGTGAAGGCGAAGGTCTGCCAGTTTGTGCCTTCAGCACAAAGGGCGGGGGCTATACTCCTAAAGCTCCAACGGAGCGAAATACCTTCCTGCATAACCTGCGAGGGCTATGCAGTGTATTTGGATAATGTCGCAGTATACCAAGCTTCCCCTCATACCAAATCCATTGGATCAATATCTATTTCCAGGTATACACCGGAGGGTAATGGCAACATTTTTATTTGACGGATAATGTCTCTTAGCTTTTGGAGAGAATTGCATTTAATGACGATGTGATTTCGAAAGTTCGAATCGATTTTATAAAAAGGAGCGGGAGCGGGACCAAGGACGATAACGTCTTTTAAATCCGCTTTTGCTATTCTCGAATCTAATTCTTTTTTAACATAGTCAATCGATTCAGCTGATTTAGTTTCTAATTTTGAGCGAGTGAGTAAGCGAATGAGCCTGCAAAACGGTGGATAAAGTAAATCTCTTCTGACTAGTATTTCATGCTCGAAGAATTCGTCGTAGTTTTGTCTTGTTGCAAATTGGATTACGGGGTGAGTGCTATTTGATGTCTCGATTATAACTTCGCCTTTTAATTCAGAGCGCCCTGCTCTTCCGGAAACCTGGGTTAACAAGGAGTAAACTCTCTCACTCGATCTAAAGTCAGGAAGTCCAAGTCCCGTGTTTGCATTGATTACACCGACTAAAGTTACATGGGAAGCATCGAGTCCCTTGGCGATCATTTGAGTTCCTGTAAGTATATCAATCTTATGCGCTATTAGCTTTCCGATAACATCTGTTAATATTTCTTTGTTTTTAGTTGCATCTTGATCGAGTCTTTCAATGATTGCAGTTGGAAATTTATCCAATAAATACTCTTCTAGTTTTTGGGTTCCTGCTCCCATTAATTCAATTTCGCCATTTAAGCGTTCATTCAATTTCGCATAACTCTCATTATACCCGCAGAGATGGCAGACAGCTTTTCCTTTGTTGTGGTAACATAGATTGGTTGAACAATTCGGACACTCTAACATTTTCTTTTCTGTCTTAGAAAACAAAAGAGGACTGTGACCACGACGGTTTAAAAGAAGAACAACTTGCTCTTTTTTATCTAAGCGCTGTTTGATTTTAAAAAGAAGAGTGTCGCTAATTATATCCTTGTCGTCTTTTTTTTCCTGGAGAAATACTTTGGAAAGCTCTGCTGATTTTGCCCTTTCTTTCATTGTATGAAAAGATATATTCCCTCGCTTAGCATGATAAAAAGATTCAATAGAAGGAGTTGCCGATCCTAAAACAACTGTAGCCAAACTCATCTTAGATCTTTGCATTGCGATTTGTCTTGCATGATACCTTGGATTGGAATGTTCTTTGTAAGAGCCGTCATGCTCCTCATCTAAAATAATAAGTCCAAGATTTTTTACTGGAGCAAAGATAGCACTGCGGGTTCCTACGATTATCCGCTTCTCCCCCTTTAATATCTGTTGGTAATTACGAAATTTTTCAGAAACTTTCATCGCAGAATGTAGCATGGCAAGCTGTGTGCCAAAAATCAATTCAAGTCTCTTTAAGATTTGCACTGTAAGACTAATTTCAGGAACTAAAAATATTGCAGACTTATCTGTGTTGTTTAGCAAATCATACATCAAATGAATGTATACTTCCGTTTTGCCGCTACCGGTAATTCCATATAATAAGTGAGTGGATTCTTTTCCAAACGTAGAGCGTATATTTTTATATGCCTTCTCTTGCTCGGCATTTAATTTTAATAATTTTGATTCAGCGGCTATATCTAATTTTTCGCTAGAAATATTTCGTCTACCCGTAGGGATCATTTTATAGAGTGATTCACCGAGTGTGGATACATAAAAATCTTTCATCCACTTTCCAAGTTCAATTTGGGCATGTGTGATAATTGGCTCTTTATCGACAACTCGCTGAATCGGTTTTGTTTTATAATTCGGAATCATCGAATGAATTTCGATTACGACTCCTTCCATTTTTTTATTTCGAACTTCAATTTCTACACGTTTGCCTACTTCTACATTTTTCATCTCGTAGGGAATTTCGTAGGTTAATGTATCCTCATCTTTAATCGGGAGGTTAATGGCAACTTCTGCAAATCGAATCAATTTAGACCTAAACTATTTTTTAAACCGGTTAAATGCTCTACTAAAGAAAGTTTCACTTCATCTTCCTCTTTCTTTGCTTGCTTATAAGCATCACTGGTTTTATTTATTTCTAATTTTTTTCTTTTTTCTTCTAGAGAAAAAACTCCTTCGGGAGAACGAATCACTAATACAGGCAATTCAATTCCACCGAAACTAAAATTTTCTATTTTTCCGGTGCGAGCTTTTGCCCCTTCAGCGCCAAATCTTAATACTGCTGCGGAGCCCATAAGGATAATCGCTTTTATCCCATGCGATTCAATTGTTTCTTTTACATGAGTATCGCATGCATTCAATCGTTCTTTCCAATCATCAAGACTAGATGCATTGTGATTAAAAGTGCAGGCAGGGTATTCTTGAAAATGAAATTCTTTGGAACTAAAAGCGAATACTTTTTTAATAAGCCGATCAAATAAATCTTCTGACTCAGTTGTTCTCAGTGTTAAATTTGGATTTGACTTTGTTAGTGCAGGCTGACCTTTCCTAAATTCACTTGTATAATGAAGAACTAATACCGGCTTTGTTCCGCGATGCGTAAAATTACGAATAGCCCCTATTTTCTTAGGACAGAGTTTACAGGAAAAGTTTTTATCTAAAACAGTTGGTCTTGCAGGATTTGTAATATTTATTTGTTTAATTGCAGAAACCTGGATTGGATTCCATTTGAATTGAAAATCTCTCGGATTTTTCTCGGAATCAAATCGATATATTTCAAATTCATTTCTTCCTAATAGGTCTTCTACGTAAGAAAGAACATGAGCAAATTCTTTATATAGATTTGTTTCCATCGGATAATCCTATTTTACCTTTGAAAGTCCACTCATGAATTCACTTTCATAATTTTCCTTAAATCCGGATGCTGAATTCAAGTTCGCAATTAACTTATTGTTAAAAATAAAAAAACAGGATTCTTCCGAATTCGTTTTTAAACATATTTCCCCAAGGGAATTAATCGTCCAATTACCTTTGATTGGATTTCCACCACATCCGGAATCATCTCCGCCGGCAAAAAGCCAACCGGTAAAACTTCCATTTTTTTTAATCTTAAGGTTGGAAAATTCTTTCCCACATTTCCAGTCTCCTTTCCATGTTGCAAAATATTCTTTTTGCTTCACTGCCTTCTTATCCGGACTTTCTGAGGCTTCGCTTAAATAGCCGCTTACAACATAGCCTTTATTCCATTTATATTTTACTTCAAACCAATTGGAAATATTTCCCTGCACATTTACGGTCTCCGGCAACTCGGTAATAACCTCAACTACTTTGCCAAAAGGAATCGTGTCGACAGACTCACCTTCTGTATCAGGACTAGCCCTTAAAGTAAGACCGGTCTTTGCGATAACAAATCTATACTGCTTAATTTCTTCTGAACTCGGAGTTGGAGTTTGAGAGTAAATTAAATTAACCCAAAAAAATAAATATAGAATGCAAAGTAAAATGGAATTTTTCATGATTATCCTTAACAAAAATTACAATTGAACTCTAATGTATAGCATTTTTCGGATTCTATTCTTTAGTTTCTATTTCTACAATCTTTTTTTTAGATTTTAATCCGTGAAGTAATTTCACTTTTGATTTAGGTAGATTTAATTTTTCTGCAATAGCTTCTATCATAGCTGCATTCGCCTTACCCTCAACTGCAGGCTCTTTGACTCTTACCACCCACTCAGTTTCAGATAGGATTTCAATGCCTTCCTTTTTACTTCCGGGTTTTATTTGAATAGAAATTTTCAATTCTCTTTCTCAAAAATTGCAATGGATTCAATATGAAAAGTTTGCGGAAACATATCAAAAGGTTGAACTGATTTTAATTTATATTTTTTTGAAAGAGTTCTTGCGTCATCCTCTAACGTTTCCGGATTACACGAAACATAGATAATTTTTTTTACATTCAAATTTAATATCGCGTTCATACAATTTTTTTCTAGGCCTGCACGCGGAGGATCTACAACTAAAATTTCATGCGAACCCTGTAACTGAGATAGAACTCTCGCACTATCTCCCACTAAAAATTTTACATTTTGAATTTTATTTTCTTTTAAGGCTATCTTTGCAAATTCAATTGAACTCGGATTGTATTCTATTCCGATTACAGACTTTGCTTTTTTAGAAAGCCAAAGAGAAATAGTTCCAATTCCACAATAGGCATCTATTACATTTGAGCCTTCCGGAACATGCTTTGCAATTTCTTCATAGAGTCTCGGTGTTTGATATGGATTTACTTGAATAAAAGTAGAGAGTCCAACTCTAAATTTAAATCCACCGATTTCTTCTTTTATGTATTTCTTTCCCCATAGAAGTCTATCATGCTCTCCAATAGCCATTGTAGTTTTTTCTTTATTTATATTTTGTATAATTCCGGCTAATGTATGTTTATCGCTGTATTTACTCTCTGTAAGTTCCTTTTGAATTTTTTCAATTAGAATATCCAATTTTTTTTTCACAATTTCTTTTGGAGTAGCTGTAACCAAACCAACTAGTATCTCCTTTGAATAATGACTTTTTCTTAAAATTAAGTATTTAAAAAATCCTCTATCGTATTTTTCATTATATGCTGTATACTTTTCTTCTCTTGCCCAGTCCCGCACAATCCATGCAATAGCCGATAGAGCTTCGTCCTGAATTTTACATTCTTTTAAATCAATGATCTTAGAATAATCTCTTGCATGAAGACCCAGGGTGAGAATTTCTTCATACTTGCCTTTTTTATGTCCGAAAGGAAGTTGAACTTTGTGCCTGTAAAAATATTCTTCCGGGCTAAAAATTGTTTTTTGAACTGGAATGTTTTTCCACTGCTTAAATATATCTCTTACTTCTAACTCTTTTTCTTTTAACTGTTGTGGATAGTCTACATCGAGTAAATCACAACCGGCACAGGTTCCAAAGTGTAGGCAATCTTTCATTAGTCGCTCAAATTATCAATCTGAATGTTCAGTGATTTTATTTTTCTATAAAGGTGAGTTCGCTCAACGCCTAAAATTTTTGAAGTCTTACTTACGTTGGCATCGTTTAATTGAAGTGTCTTAATGATGTATTGTCTTTCAAACTCTTCTTTTGCTTTTTTTAAATCCCCTTGCTCAAAAATTTCCTCTGCTTTTTTAAATCCTATTAGTGCTTCTTTTACATCTTTTCCTTTGATTGTGTCGGCTATCGTCATAATACAAAGTCTTTCCACAACGTTTTTTAATTCACGAATATTTCCCGGCCAGAAGTGATTCGTAAGAAGTGCAATTGCTTCATTGTCGAGCTTCTTTAAAGGCAAATCATTTTCTTTAATAGTATGCTGAATGTAAAAATCTAAAAGTAGCGGTATATCGGCCTTACGCTCTCGTAGAGGTGGAATAATAATTGGAATTACATTGAGGCGATAATACAAATCCTCTCTGAATTTTCCTTCTTTAATTGCATCTTCTACTGGAATATTTGTTGCTGCAATGACGCGAACATCTACAGTGATTGACTCGCTACTTCCGAGTTTTTCAAATCTCTGCTCCTGTAAAATTCGAAGCACTTTCGCCTGCGTAGAAAGCGACATATCACAAATTTCGTCTAGAAAAATAGTTCCATTATTAGCCGCTTCAAATTTTCCAATTCTTTTTTCTATTGCTCCCGTAAATGCTCCTTTCTCATAACCAAATAATTCTGATTCAATTAAGTCTTCTGGAATGGCAGCACAGTTAATTTCTATATAAGGATTTTCCCTTCTTTTGGAATTCATAAAAATGGATTTTGCAACAAGCTCTTTACCCGTTCCATTTTCTCCATAAATAAAAACCCGTGCGTTAGTCGATGCAGCCTGTGAAATCGCAAACTTTACCTTTTTAATTGCCTGTGATTCACCGATAATTTGATCAAATTCCAATTTCACTTCAGGAATTTCTGAATCTATTTGTTTTGCAAGAACAGTATTAATTGTATCTAATACTTTAGAAATCGAGAGAGGCTTTTCTAAAAAATCCACTGCTCCTTTTTTTGTAGCGTTAACAGCAAGCTCTATCGTTCCATGCCCCGATATCATTACGATAGGAAGTAGCGGATATATCTTCTTACACTCATCTAAAATTTGAAGTCCATCTTCTTTGCCTAACCATACATCTAAAAGTAATAGAGATGGTCTTTCTTTTGCTAAAACTTTTAAGAGTGATTTACTATTTGCGAAATCTTCTACCTGGTAGTCTTCGTCTTCTAAAATATTTCGAAGAGACTTTCGTATTTCAATTTCATCATCTACAATAAATATTTTCATTATTTTTCCTCTAATGGTAGTTCAATTTTAAAACTACACCCGCCTAGATTTGATTCTTCTAAACTCAAATGTGCATGATGATCGTAGACTGTTTTTTCTACAATCGCAAGACCAATGCCAGTTCCATGTCCACCCTTGGTAGAGTAATAAGGCTGAAATATTTTTTCTTTTAAATCAGGAGAAATTCCGGGTCCACTATCTTCCACTGTGAGCACAACGGATTTTCTAAGTAATTTTTTTTCCAATCTTGTGGTAATTCGAATTGTTCCGAGAATTTCTTCTTGTGTTTCTACACTTTCAGAATTTTCTTTTCTCTGATTCTGAATTGCCTCGACTGCATTTTTTATCAAATTATTTACAACACCTACAAATAATCTTTTATCAATAAATACTTCCGGTAAGGTCTTTGATAGCTTTAAAATAAAATTAATATTTACACTATCAATAAAAAGTTTTACAGACTCTTCTACTATTGGATTTAATTGTTGATTAATCAAAATTGGATTTGGCATTCTAGCAAATTCCGAAAATTCTTTTACTAAATGTTCTAATACACGAACCTGCCCGATAATTGTTTCAGTTCCATTTTTTACAACTTCATCAAACTTTTCCCGATTTGGATTATCCAATCGTTTTCGAATTCTTTCTGCTGAAAGTTGAATTGGAGTCAGCGGGTTTTTAATTTCATGTGCCATTCTCTGGGCAACTTCTTTCCAGGCAGCAATTCTTTGTGTATGAAGTAACTCTTCATTTTTTGCTTTTAAATCCCTCGTCAATTGGTTAAAGGATTCAATGAGTATTCCCATTTCTCCTTCTTCATTCAAATCCAATTGAACATCTAACTCACCACGGGATACTCTCTGTGTTGCGCTCGCTAATTGAACAATTGGTCTTGAAATTTGTCTCGCTAGTAAAAAGGAAACAATAATCGAAATACCAAACATCATAATAAAAAACACTCCGAGAGAAAATCGAAGAGCAAAAGGAACTTTTTCTTTCCAGAGATCAACCGAGTTATAAGAATTTTCTGTGTAGATTACATTGAATGTATTTTTTTCATTCCCAATATGAACTCTTTTTCCAAGTATAACAAAGTTATCCGCTTCTTTTGAATTCACCTTGAGAACAAAAAAAGCTTTGTCTTTTTGGTAGAGTGTATAATTTTCAAAAGGCTCATCATTTTTTTTAGAGAAATTTTGTCTTAAAATAAGGGAATAAAGTGGAAGTGTTTCTGCTATTACTTTATTTCCTTTTACTATTCCCACATAGTATCTTTCACCCTGCAACAAACCCAGCTCCGAGGTCTTGCTATAAATTGCATCAGGTTGCGCAAAACCTTTAGTAACCGTCTTTTGTAATAGTTTTGCTTTTGCTATAAGATTTTTTTTATCCTCTTCTTCAGCCTGCCTTACATCAGCAATGGCAGATTTTAATGCCTCTGAGATATCGATACGATAAAAACTTTCAACCAATCGTCCTACAACATTAGAAGAAAAAAGCATAATTGGAATAGAAGGCAAAATAGAAACAAATACGAATGCAAGCGTTAAGCGATAGCGAATAACACTTCTTAACTTACCGGTTTGCCTGATTCTAATATTTCTATAAATATAAGAAATGATTAAAGCTAAAGAGAAAAGTGGAAATATTATGTAAATATAAACAAATATTTTATCGACTAATTCGATTGAGCTTGAATCGGAAAAAATAATAGTTTCGGCTAATAAAATTGAGATAAAAATGCTAAGTAGAAAAATATATAAGTCACGGAGATAGTATTTTCCTTCTCCGGATAATTTTATTTCTTTAAAAAATTTCATTTTTGAAAATCGTTTAGGATTAATTTTTCTAAAACCTGCAAAGCTTCGTCTTCGCCTTTTCCATCTGCGGTAATTGTAAACTCAACATCAGCTGAGAGGGCAAGCATCATTAGCCCCATGATGCTTTTTCCATTAACTTCTATATCATCTCTAATAACTTTAATTTCACAGGGAAACTGTGAAGCTAATTTTACAAATAGAGAGGCAGGTCTTGCATGCATTCCATGCCCATCTTTCTTAATCTTTAATGTGACTTTTTTCAATTTTTATTTGCTCAATGTAGTTTGTTAATTTATTATTAAATTCTCTTGCGCCAAAAGTTCCCATCTTTTTTAATCTCTGATTCATCGCAGCAGTTTCTACGATGATTGGAATATTTCTTCCGGGCTTGATTGGAATTTTTAAAAATGGAACTTTAACTCCAAGTATTTCATCCGTTTCTTCATCGAGACCGGTTCTATCATAATCCACATCTTCTGACCATTCTTCAATGTTTATAATTAATTCGATGAGCTTACTATCTCGAACAGACCCGACTCCAAAAATATCTTTGATATTTATAATACCAAGCCCTCTTATTTCCATATGATGACTTAGAATATCAGAACAAGTTCCTATGAGATAACTTTCCGAATAACGGCGAATTTCCACCATATCATCGGCTACTAGTCGATGTCCTCTCTCAATCAATTCAAGAGCAGTTTCACTTTTTCCAACACCACTTCTTCCTGCGAGTAAAATTCCTATTCCAAAAACTTCTATCAATACCCCATGACGCATTGTGCGGGGAGCAAGACTTTTATTTAAGATATCAGAAATTAAAGTGATAAATTTGTGAGTCGACATTGGGGAAACAAAAAGAGGAATATGCAAATCTTCTGTCTTCTCAATAATTTTTTTTTGAGGTAAATTTCCGTGCGTAAATATTATACAACTTAGAGAATACGAAAAAAATTTCTCTGCGATTGAATTTAATTTTTCTTCTGAAAGAGAATTTAAATAAGCCCATTCTCCTTTTCCAAAAACTTGAATTCTATCATGTGCAAAAAAATCAAAGAATCCTGTGAGGGAAAGTCCAGGACGATTGATTTCTGAATTGGAAATTTTTTTTGAAATTCCTTTTTCTCCCGAAATTAGTTTTAAATCTAATTCGGTATGCTCTCTTACTATTGTTTCAACACTAATGCTTGCGATAGACATCTAACTTGCCTTTAAATCTCGTATTCTTTTTCTTCTATTCGATGGTAAAATTTTTAAAATTTTTCTGTATTTTGCAACTGTTCTTCTTGCTATTTCAATTCCCCGTTTTCCCATGATGTCAACAATATCTTGATCGGATAGCGGATTATCCTCACTTTCCTCTTTGACAAGAGTTCGTATCATATCATGAATTTTCTTTGAAGATTCCTTTCCACCTTCCGCTGACTTTAGACCAGATGAGAAGAACCATTTCAATTCTAAAATTCCCCAGGATGTTTGAACATATTTATTGGTAGTAATTCTTGAAATAGTTGACTCATGCATATTTAATTTGTCTGCAATATCTTTAAGAGTAAGTGGCTTTAGATCATTGATTCCATTTTTAAAAAAATCAATTTGAAAGTCAATGATAGAATTCATCACACGATATAGCGTCTGACGTCTCTGATTGATAGAACGAATCAACCACTGGGCTGAATTCACTCTAGTCGTGATGAATTCTTTGTCTGCGGGACTACAGGATTTTACTAAAACATTTTTGTATTCTTTATTGATAGAAATTTTTGGAATCCATTCGTCATTTATATGAATTGTAAATTCTCCATCGGTTTCTTTTACTACAACATCTGGAACAATGTAATCCGTTTTCTTCGATATATAAAGAGTTGCCGGGTATGGCTCTAATTTTTTAATACTCTTTGCAATTTGTTCCACTTTCTCTTCGGAGATTTTCATTGCTTTAGAGATTTTTTTATAATCCAATTTTTCTAGATCTTTGAAGTGGTCTTTTAATAAAATATAAAGATTCTCATCGTCTGGTTTTAGAATCTGCGCTTGTATCATGAGCGTCTCTTGAATATTAGCCGCTCCAATTCCTATTGGATCCAATTGGTGGATACTTCGTATTACCTTCTTAATTGATTTCAGACTTAAATTCATTTCTTTAGCAATGTCTTCAAAAGGAGTAGTAATAAATCCATGGTCATCAATCATTGAAATTAAAATTTCACCAATCTCTAATTCTTCTTCTGTCATATCTAAAAGTCTTAGTTGCGACATCAGGTGGTCACTTAATTTCTCCCTTAGAGGTGAAGCTTCTATCATGCTTTGATTTTTATCCCTGGCTTCGTTGTCATGCCTATAGGGACCATCGATATTATACATATCCTGAAAATTTGCTTCTGTGCTTTTACTCAGCTCTCTTTTTTCTTTATCCCTTACTTCGGTTACAGAATAGAGTTCTGGGGACTTTGGTTTTTCAGGATTAAAAACTTCTTCTAGTAGAGGATTATCAATTAATTCAGCTTGAATTTTATCAGCAAGTTCAAGTGTGGATAACGGCAGTAATTCGATAGACTGCCTGAGATCAGCAGTCATTACTAACTTTTGTGTTTGTTTTTGAACTAACTGTTGGCTAAGCATTATAGTGTAAAATCCTCACCTAAATAAATTCTTCTAGTCTCTGGATCATTTACTAGTTCATTTGTTACACCGGATATTAATATTTTGCCGCTATACATAATATAGGCTCTGTCGGTAATCTTTAAAGTCTCACGAACATTATGGTCTGTAATTAAAATTCCAAGTCCTCTTTCGCGCAAACTCTTGATTACGTTCTGAATGTCCTTCACTGCAATCGGATCAACTCCAGCAAAAGGTTCATCTAGTAAAATAAAATCAGGCTTTGTTGCAAGAGCACGGGCTATCTCACAACGTCTTCTCTCTCCTCCTGAAAGTGTAAAGCCCTTTTGATTGGCAACACGCATAATTTGCAATTCTAAAAGAAGCTCGTCTCTTCTTTCTTGAATTTCTTTTCTAGATAAATTTAAAGTCTGTAAAACTGCTTCTACATTTTCAGCCACAGTAAGTTTTCTAAAAATAGATGCTTCCTGAGCGAGGTAACCAATCCCGAGTCTTGCTCTTTGATACATTGGAGCTGCCGTTACATCATGCTCATCAATAAAAACATGCCCCGAATCCGGTCT
>Ga0075163_10001058_pt1 | contig 36611 bp, 39 predicted proteins | sample JI1023141ADNA_FD_71478 | JGI IMG/M metagenome (GOLD analysis project Ga0075163, IMG submission 71478) | Wastewater effluent complex algal communities from Wisconsin, to seasonally profile nutrient transformation and Carbon sequestration -... | ecosystem: Engineered > WWTP > Effluent > Algae...
TGCGGGGTGAGTCCGAAGGCGCGTCCATGGTGTCGAAGACGCTCTCGAAGAGTCGGTTCGGAGCTTCGTTCGAGCGGCGACGATCGGCCGACACCAGATTGCGCAAGAGATCGCGATCCGAGTCGGTGACGGGAATGCCGGGGTCCGTGCCGTAGCGCATCTCTTGCCGACGGCGCGGAAGGTCGACGAGCGTATCGCCGCGGGTGGGAACGGGCGGCCCCAAGCCCGGATCGGTATCGTTTTCGCGATCGCGTTTCATTGGTTTTCTCGCACTGCGCCTTGGGGGAGTTGCTTGAGGGCGTCGTAGTCCTTCGGGGGCGTTGGAGTGCTGGCGGCTGGCGGAGCCGACGGCGCGGGCGCGTGGACGGTTGCGACCGCGACGAGCCCACCGAGCCTCGACGGAGTCACGGTTCGCACGGGCATGGCCACGGGCTTCGTGGTGGTCACGGTAGCAACGGGCTGGGGCGGCGCGACGGCCACGGGCTCGGGCGGGTCGGGTGTGGAGATCACCGAGGGCCGTACGGCTGTGGTGGCGGGCGCGGCGGACGCGGGAGGCAACGCGACGCGCGTCACGGTCGCAGGCACCGACGCAGCGGCTCGTGCGCTGGGCTTGTCGCCGCGGACCCACACGAACGCGAGACCGAGCACGCACACCGAAAGCGCCAGGAGCGCCACCAGCGGCTTCACGGCGGTCCAGGGGATCGGCTGCTTGAGCCACGCGGGAGCGCGTTCGCCGCTCGTGACCGGCGCCGAAGTCGTGGCATCGCGCGCATTGCGTTGCGCCGTCTCTCGCCAATCGCGCGAGGACTCCACGCGAACCGACTCTTGTGATCGCGCGGGCGCCGGCGACGGCGTTTCGATGCGGCTCGGTCCGGCGTCGAGCATGCGGTAGGTGTCGACCCGGCGCACTTGCGCCGGTTCGATGCGACTCTCCACGGTGTCGGTTCGCCGACGTGGCTGCGGCGCTACGGAGGCCGGGGGCGGTGCGGTGACGGGCAGCGCCTGCGGCGGTTGTTGCGGCCCAGACGCCTGAGACAGCGCGGTCGGCGCGGCGTAGAACTGCGGCGCGTTGCCAATCGGAGCGGTCTGCGCGATCACCGGCGGACCGCCGGGCTCGGTGGTCGTGATCCCGGGAACCGCGCGCTCCGGCTTCTTCACCGCCAGGCCGTTCAACAGCTCGTCGACGCTGGCCGGCTCGTCGTCGCCGCTCGGCGGCTCGCCGATGGCCGAGAGCAGCTGCTCGATGGGCATCTCGTCGGTGGTGTTCGCCGCGGAACGGTCGGCCATCTCTTCGATCTGGATGACCTGATCGAGCGCTCGCAGCGCGCGCTTGAATGCGTAGGCCGTTGCCGGACGCTTGGTGTGGTCCTTCTCGAGGGCCTGAGCGATGAGAAGCTCAAGGGCCTTGGGAACCTTCACCCACTGGCTCACGCTGGGCGCGGGCGTGAAGCGATGCTGCTCCTCCACCTCGGCCTGGGTGCCGCGAAAAACGTGATTGCCCGTGATCATCTCGAAGAGCACGCAGCCCACCGCGTAGATGTCGCTCTGCGGATACGCCTTGCCGCGATACTGCTCCGGTGCGGCGTAGCGAATGGTGCCGTAGAAGAACTGCCCGGTGCGCCGCGTCACGTCGATGAGCTCGGCGATGCCGAAGTCGAGGAGCACCGCGCGGCTCTCGTGCGGCGAAACCAGCTGCACGAAGACGTTGGCCGGCTTGATGTCGCGATGGACCATCGCATGCGTCGGGTGCGAGTGCGCTTCGTCGAGGCCATCGAGCATCTGCGCCGCGAGGATGACCGCGTCGCGCGTCGGCAAGAAGCGGCGGCGGCGCAAGATGGCGGCAAGCGTATCGCCCTTCAGCAGCGGCATGACGATGTACGGACGCGGCACGGATTCCGCCGTGAGATCGACGTTGCGAACGGGGATGATGTTCGGGTGGTCGAACTGCGCTAGCGCCTTCGCTTCTTTGCCGATTTGCTCGCGGCTGCGCGCCTTGGTGCCGTTCGTCGGGTTCAGGAGCTTGAGCACCAGGCGAATGTCGAGGCGCGGGTCCAAGACGACGTAGACCTCGCCTTGTGCCCCTTCGCCAAGCTTCTTGACGAAAAGGTACGGCGTGCCCGGAATCGGTTGATTCTCGCGATATGACTGCATCCCCGGCCTACCGCGCATATTACCACCCTCGTCGACCGGGCCACGGGAATGTTGCGCACAAAGGCGCAGAAGTGGCGGCGCTGAGGGACAAAAAGCAACCGCCGCGGAACCCGGGGGGGCAGGCTCGCGCGGCGATCGGCACGGAACTTACGCCCCGCACTGCCGTCGACCATACCCGCGACCTCCCCCGCGCGCAACGGGGTTTCGAGAGGGCCGCCGGGGGCCGCACCATGCTTTCGCCAGCCGCTGCGCTATACTGCGAGGGTGCTTTTCGCTGTAAGCCATCCACCGGATCCCCGACCCGCGCTCGCCGTTCTGACCACGAACCAGGTCGACGATGCTGCAATCCAAGAGCTCAAGGAGCGGATGCTCGGCTGGGGAAGTCCCAACGGGCTCCTGTTCGGTCGAGACTATTGCGTCATCCTGCGTGACACGTACAGCTCCCTCGAAGCCGACTCGCTCCAAGAAGACGGCCGCGTCGAAACCGCGCTGCTGCTTTCGGAAGTGCCCGAAGGCGCGCGCGAGTTCGAGGCTCGCGTGCTCGAATGGCTTCAGTCGATGGCCGCAAGCTGGAGCAGGGCGCTCCCCTCCGACGGCAAAGTCTCGGCACCGTTCATCGCCGACATCGTGCCTGCGGTGTCGGGCTCTCTGGTGCGTGAAGTCGCGGCGTAGCAGCCCGGTGATGCGATGAAGCACGTGTTCGTAGAGACGAACTTCCTCGTCGACCTACTTCGCCCATTCCCCTCCCGAGACGCGAAGGCACTCTTCTCCCGGAACGACGGGCTCAACCTGCGGCTGTACATCCCATGGTGCTCGCAGGCCGAGGCCGGGCGCACGTTGGGCCGCGTCATAGAGGAAGATCTCGGCTTCACGGACGCCATGATGAAGTTCGCCTTGCGACGGTGGCTGGCGGACAGGACCGCCTTCGACAAGGCCGAGATCGAAAAGGTCCGCGACCTCGCAAGCGCCGACCGAAGAACAGCGTTGACCACGCTGGAAGCGCGAATTCAGGCGGCCGTGGGCTCGATGGAACGCATCGATCCGACCGAGGCGGTGGTAGCCCGCACGCTGAGCGTCTTCTCGGTCAAGTCGCTGAAGCCGTTCGACGAGATGGTTCTTGGCGCCGTGCTCGCCAAGGCGACCGATCTCTACATCGCGGGCGAGCGCGACCTCCACTTCTGCAGCCTGGATGGCGACCTCGCCAGCAAGCACGCACCTCTGGTGGACGAGTACGCGTCCTGCGGGCTCGCCGTCCACCAAGACTTCCGAGTCGCGTAGTACGCCCACGAAGAAACGACGGGTCATTCTGGGGGGCACCAGCCCCTCGCTGGGGTTCCCTACCCTCGGTCAGTCCAGCACACTGGACGATTTCGTCCAGTGACTGGACTGGATCCACGCCCGGCTCCACGGATAGTCTCGAGCCATGGACATCACGCCGAGCAAGGTTGCTTCTGCGGCTGCCCGCAGGGGTGAGGAACTGGTGGCGGAGATCGGGCGGAAATCGCTGCTCATCCGCGAGACCTTCGTCGACATCGCGGAGGCGCTGGTCGAGATCGAGAAGAAGAAGCTGTACGCCGCCATGGGCTACGAGCGCTTCGAGGAGCTGCTGGAGGAGCGCGGGATCATGGGCCGGTCGCAGGCCTACAAGCTCATGGCCATTGCGCGCCACATCCCGCGCAGCGACGCGCTCTCGCTGGGGCCCGAGAAGGCCTACGCCATCGTGCGCTATGCCAAGGCGACGGCCGCACTCGACATTGCACCACAGATTCTCCAGGAGGGCATCGTCGTCAAGCGACGGCGGCGGCCGGTGGCGGATCTCTCGGTGCGCGAGATTGCCGATCTTGCCAGCGTATCGCGGCAGAATCGTCGAAACGCCACCGACGATCCGGAGCGGCACGAGGCCCTCGCCGCTGCCAGCGAAGCCGAGCGCAACCTGCGCAAACGCGGGATTCGCGGCGTGGCCGTCACCGTGCGCAAGAAGGCCGGCGCGTGGGTCGCCACCGTCACGCTTCCGCTCGCCGCCCTCGACAAGGTGTAGTCCCCGATCATGCCGCCCGCCCTCCCCGGATCGCGCATCTCGCTCGTCGCGCTCTTCTTCGCGGCGTGCACGCCGGCGTCGAACGTCGGCAGCGCGCCGAAGGGGGCGCAGGTGCCGGGCGGGACGAGCTCGGCCGTCGTGACGCTTCCCGCACCGGCGGGCGTGACCCCCGATGCGGCGGCTCCCCGCAAGGAGTGGACCCGCGTCCCGATGCCCCCGAACCTCCGTGTCGTCTACTACGACTGGAAGCGTCGCGCGCGCAGCGACAGGACCCCGGACGTGCTCGACCCCGACGAGGAGGTCCGCATGGTGTGCGGCGCCGAGGCGCTCTTGGGGCCGCCATCCACCACCGAGTACTTCGATATCGCGTATGCAGCGGAGTCTGCCAGCGGAGCGATCTTGGGCATTCGCGTCGACCCGGAGTACGGCCGCCTCGCGCTTCTCGGCGACAAGCCCGACGACGCACAGGTAGCCGCATTCACCGGCGCGCTTCGCGGCGCAGTCCCGAGCGACTGCGAGCACCGCATGGCCGTCATGGGCACGGCGTCCGTCCAGGGCATCCGTGGCGGCGTGGTGTTCCGGCGCGACGCCACCCCCGACGAGGGCCTCACCATCCATGCCGCGCGAACGATGCGCGTCGCCGCACTGCAGCCGAGCGCGAGCACGGAGCCGGGGAGCCCCGCATGGCACACCGACGATTGGGCCCTCTACTACCTCCTCGAGACCGCTAGCCGCAGCTTCGCCGCCCGACGCAGCGAGCTGGAAGCGCCGCTCACCCAGGCCTTCGTGCGCTGGCTGGCGTATCGTGCCGTAGGTGCATCTGCTCTGGGGTCCAAGGCCCACTGCGGCTTTCTGAACAAGGTGCGCAAGCTGCTCCCGGGAACGACTCCGGAGCAGAAGAAGCAGATCGCCGCCGCGCGCTGCCCCTGAGACGCAGCACGAATTTCGCAGGGAGCGTTCTACTTCTTCGCACGCTCCGCGTGTAACGGCGGGCCCCTGGTCGCGTCCCTTGGACCACACGTCGCAGCAAGCGCCGTGACCCTACCCGAGGTCGCCTCCATGAAGAAGAACGTCGTCCCCGCAGTGCTCGTCGTCGGTCTGTTGGCCACGCTGGTCGCCCAGGCCAAGCTCGCTGGCTCCGGCGGGGAGGTGCGGTTTTCAGCGTCCGGCCCCGGCGGCCTGAAGATCGTGGGCACCACGGGCGACATCTCCGTGAAGGACGACGGAGCGACGGTGACCGTGGTCGTGCCGCTGGCCAACCTCGACACCGGCATCGGTCTCCGCAACAAGCATATGCGCGAAAAGTACCTGGAGGTCGCCAAGTACCCCAATGCCGAGCTGACCGTGAGCCGCGCGGCGCTGAAGCTCGCCGAAGGCTCGGGAACGGCGGCGGGCACCATGAAGATTCATGGGCAGAGCCACGCGGTCGACTTTGCCTACTCCGCCAAGAGAAGCGGCAGCGGGTATGCGGTGGACGGCACCGTGCACTTGGACATCCACGACTACGGTATCGAGGTTCCGAGCTACCTCGGCGTGACGGTGAAGCCGGAGATCGACGTGGTGGCGCGTTTCGTCGCCGTCGACAACTGAACCATGCGCGCGCTCTGGTCGCTTCTGTTTGCGGGCCTGGTGCTCGTCGTTTGCCGCGACGCATCCGCCTACCCTTGGATGATTCGCCACGAATACACGGGGTGCGCGACCTGCCACGCCGACCCCTCCGGCGGGGGCCTGCTCACTCCCTACGGTCGCGCCCAGAGCGAGATTCTCCTCCGCACCTACTACGGTTCCGAGAAGCCGGAGGACCGCGACCCAGGCGCGCTGGGAGACTTCGCCTTCGGAGCCATGACCCTGCCCAAGCAGCTGCTCTTGCAGGGCGACATTCGCGGGCTGTTGCTGCACGCCGTTCCCGAGAGTGGTCCATCCGATTCTCGGCTCGTCCACATGCAGAGCGATCTGGCGGCCCAGCTCACCCTCGATCGATTCCGCGCCAACGTGAGCCTCGGATACATGCACAAGGGCGCGGCTCCGGCATGGCTCCTGGGCGGCAAAGAGGACCATCACCTGGTCTCGCGGCACCACTGGCTGGGCCTCGACCTCGGCGCGGAGAATCAGTTCCTCCTGCGCCTCGGCCGCATGAATTTGCCCTACGGCCTTCGCTCCATCGAGCACACGATGTGGGTGCGGAGCGCGACCCGCAGCGACATCAACGCCGCACAGCAACACGGGGTAGCACTCGCCTACGGTGGCGAAAAGGTCCGCGCCGAGCTCATGGCCATCGCCGGAAGCTTCCAGGTGAGCCCGGACGTGTTTCGCGATCGCGGCTACGCCGGCTACTTCGAGTGGGCCCCGACGCCGCGGCTCGCGGTGGGCGTCAGCTCGCTCGCAACCCACGTGGATCGCGATATTCAAGTAGGGGCCGGCTTGTTTCGTCAGGCCCACGGTCTGTTCGGTCGCTACAGCCCCAAAAAGGTGCTGGTGATCTCGGCCGAGGCCGACGCGCTCGGTGAGCACGAAGCCGGCAAGCCCGGGCGCGTGGGGATGGCAGCCATGGTGTCGGCGGACGTCGAACCCACGCAGGGGCTGCACCTGCTGACCACTGCGGAGATCAAGGACACCTCGTTTCGGGACCAAGGCGCGAGCCTCGGACTCTGGGGAGGAGCCGCGTGGTTCTTCGCGCCGCACGCCGATCTCCGCGCCGACATCGTTTGGCGGAGCGAGGCCGTCGGCGCGAATCGCCAGAGCTCGCTGGCTCTCCTGGGGCAACTGCACTTCTTTCTGTGAGGCTTTCATGAACCACACACACATGCTGCGTCGACTGACATGGCTGGCTCTCGGCGGGGTGGTGGTGCTCGGCGCTGCGCGCGCGCACGCGACGCCGAACTTCCCGGTAGCGGTGCAGCAGCACTTGCAGCTCGCGGCGTCGCCCGCCTGCACGTTGTGTCACGTCGGAACCCCCGCGCGCGGCACGGTCGGCACGCCGTTCGGTGCGAGCATGCGCGGCCGCGGCCTCGTTGCGTACGACGAGGGCACCCTCCGCACCGCCCTCGACGCCCTCACGGCAGAGAAGCGCGACAGCGACAAGGACGGCGTCGCCGACATCGCCGAGTTGGTGGCCGCGACGGACCCCAACGTCGCGCCGGGAGCCGGAGGTGGCGAAGTGCTGGTACCCGAGTACGGCTGCGCGAGCGGCGGCTTGGCCCGCGCGCCGGACATCGCAGGCGCCTTGGGCGTAGCGGCGCTGCTCGCATTGCGACGCAGAGGCTCTCGGCGGTTTTTCGCACGAGCCGTGCAGTTCTTTGAAACGCGCCGCTCGTAACGACCCGCTACCAGACCCGTAGCGACGCCCGAAGAAGCCGCCGCAGACGCGGCGCGCTTCGCTCCACCCGAGGTACTCGAACGATGCACAAAGACCTTAAGACGATGATTGGCCTTGCCTGCACCGCAGGCGCACTTGCGCTCTCCGGCTGCAGCTCCGACGCGAAGACGGCGAGCCCGACGGCCGACGCCGGCTGCCCCGGAAAAGATGCGGGCTGCCCCGCCTCCGACGCAGGTTGCCCCGCCTCCGACGCTGGCTGTCCCGGCACCGCGGGCGATCCGCAGACGCCCGGCACCGGGCCGCAGGCCGAGGCGTGGCTGGCCAAGGGCGACTACAAGACCTGGAAGTCGGAGCCGGCAGTGCACGATAGCCGCAGCCCTTCGCCCCACGGCAAGAACCGCATCTTCTCCAACGCGAAGCTCTCGGCCCACGGCGCCGGGGAATACCCGGTGGGCGCAGCCTCGGTGAAGGAGCTCTACGATGCGGCGGGTACGACCATCGTCGGCTACGCCATTGGCCTCAAGACCAAGGCCGGCGCAGGTGACGCCTGGTACTGGTACGAGAAGATGGGGACCACCGTGGTGGCCAACGGCAACGGGGTCGCGCTCTGCACCGGCTGTCACAGCGCAGCCGGGACCGATGCCGCGCATTCGGGGCACGACTTCGTCTACACCCAGGTTCAGTAGGAGGCGCGGGCCATGCGAACGGTGCGCGGCGTAGGCGTGGGCTTTCGACGAGAGATCGCCGAAGGGCTCCTCACCACGTCGCGCCCGGTCGACTGGGTCGAGATCGTCTCCGAGAACTTCATCGGTCTCGAAGGCCGTCCGAAAGAGCTCTTGCGTCGCTGCGCGGATCGCTTCGCCATCGTGCCCCACGGGGTGACGCTCTCGCCTGCCACCGCGCCCGACCCGGCGTACTTGGCTGGCCTCTCCGAGCTGGCCGCGCGCGTCGACGCGCCCTTCGTGAGCGACCACGTCTGCTTCAGTCGAACCGGCGGGCAAGAGTGGTTCGATCTTCTGCCGCTGCCGTTCTGCGCCGCCGCCGCCCGTCGGGTGGCCGAAAGCGCCCGCACCACCCAAGAGGTGCTGGGGCGTCCGCTGCTCCTCGAGAACATCACCAGCTACGCGGTGATGCCCGGCAGCGAATGGGACGAAACCACGTTCCTGCGAAAGATCCTCGAGGAGTCGGGCGCTGGCCTGCTCCTCGACGTCACCAATCTCTACGTGAATTCCGTGAACCTCGCGTTCGATCCGCACGCCCGCATGGAGGAGCTGCTCGCCGCGCTCGGCCCGAGCGTACGCCAGGTGCACCTCTCGGGGCCCACCCACGATGGCCAGCGCCTCGTCGACAGCCACGCCTCGGCGGTTCCCGCCGTGGTTCTGGAGCTCTTCGAGCGCGTGCTGCGCGCCTGTGGTCCGGTACCCACGTTGGTGGAATGGGATGCGCGCATCCCGGCGGTGGATACGGTGCTCGACGAGGTCGACCGGGCTCGACGCGTGTGGGAGCGCTTCGCATGATCGACGGGTATCTGGAGATCATGCACGGATATCTGGTGGGTCGCGAGAGCGAATCCGCCACCGCAGACGCGCTGGAGCGCGCCGGGTTCGCGCCGGCGTCGTCTCCCGTCGCTCCGGGGGCGCGAGCCTCGTCGAGCACGTTCGGCGTGTACCGAGAGCTGGTGACCCGGCAATGGCGCGCGGTCCTGGACCATTTCTTTCGAGCCGCCCGCACGTTCGCGCTGGCAAGCTCACGCACGGACGACCCAACCTGGGACCAGCTCACCCTCGCCTTTCACCAGGCCCACCCGCCCGCGGAAGGCAATCCCAACGTCTTCTGTCTCCCGTTCGCTGCGTATCTAGAGACGCGCGGGTGCGCGGCAGAGTTGGTCGAGCTGGCCGACTTCGCGGTCACACGGTACCGGGCCATGCATGTTGCGCACGGACCTACGCCCGTGGTGGAAGCCGACGTCTTCGCCCGGAGCTACGCCTTCGACGTCGTTTCGTTCTCTCGCGCAGCAGAGGCGGGCGAAGCGGGATGCCTCCTCGCGGCCGTGCCCACCACCGTCGTGGTCGGACGCTCGCGGCGCACCGGTGCGCTCCGCGTGGTGCGCGCGTCTCTCGGTGCGCTGGTCGCCCTCTCGGAGGCGGATGGCTCCGCTTCGTCTGACGAGCTCCCCGCGGGATTGACCCGCGCGATGGTCGAGGGCGAACGCGCAGCGCTGGTTGCCGAGGGTTTGCTCCCGTGAGGCCGGCTTTCTGGGCCCTGGCGGCGCTGACGACGGTGGGCGCGATGGGCCTGTCGTGGGCGCTCGGGAGCGGGAAGCCGCCCACGTCTGCGCGGCCGCCACTCCCACCAGGGGCCACCTACCTGGAGACCGACGCCTCGGCGCTCGCCTGGCGAAGTTGGACGTTGCTGACGCCGACCATCCGTCCTCCGACCTCGGTGAACGGTCGTCGTCGCATCCTCGTCTACGTGCGCTTGCCGGACAGGTCGCGGATCGAGCTCTCGCCCGGAGGCTACCTGGCGCTGCCAGCGGGCACGGATGCGGTGCGGGTCGAGCTGGAGGCCGACACCGATGAACCGGACGCGCCGGTGAGCGAGCGCTGGGAGGTCCTCGACGTGCGGGGAACGCGCATGTTCGACGCGGGTGCAGAGTACACCATGCTCCGCCCGCTCGCCTCCGGAACGGCGCTTCTCGGCTTCGCGTGGGATCCTTCTCGAGCCGATCCGCGCGACGCCGCGGCGGCCCTCGTGCGCTCCGGTCTCCTTCGCGGCGGCAGCGACGAGGCCGCAGCGCTCCACCTCCGCGGCATCAACGACTGCGCAGGCTGCCACCAGAAGCGCCGCCCCGAGGCTACCACCGGGCCCGTCCATCGAGGCACCGACGACCAAGGCTTCTTCGGCCTCCGTTCGGTGTTCGAGGACGAAGGGCCCACCGAGACCTATCGACCGCGCGAGGCGAACGCGGGCGATCCGTTCATTGCGCGACTTCCGGGCGGACGTGCGCGGCTCGACATGAAAGCGGCGCTCGCCGCGAGCGACGTGCATGCGCTTCGGGTGTGCGCGTCGCGCGCAGCGCTGGCGCCGTTCTTCGACGACGAAGCGCGGATCGCGTTCCGCGCATCACTTCGCGCATGCGACGCACCGTAAGCCCAGGCTCTGCGCTACCCTGTGGAGATGGAACGGCACCGACGGATCGCAGCGCTGTGGAACTGGCTCCCGGCCTTTCGCGGCGTCGCCGAGTTCGAGAGCGTGCACAAGGCCGCCATCGACCTGGCGGTGAGCCCGTCGGCGCTCTCGCGATCGGTGCGGCTGCTGGAAGACGCTGTGGGCCGGCCGCTCTTTCTTCGCGAAGGAGCCGGGCTCAAGCTGACGCCCTTCGGTCACGAGCTGTTCCTCGCCACCAAGGAAGCCATCCGGCGCATCGACGATGCCACGTCGTCGGGCGAGGACGGTGCGGCGCAGCAAGTCACCATCGGCGCATCGTCGCCGGTGCTGCTCGCCTTGGCAGACGCCGCCAGCCTGGCCACGCTCCGGGCAGACCCTGGCGCCCGCATGCGCACGCGGCTCTCGCCGGAGGAGGAGGGCGTGGGCGAGCTGCTTCGCGGCGGCGTCGACCTCCTGCTGGGCCTTCGCGGCGAACGGCATGCCGAGCTGGTGAGCGAGCCGCTCGGCGAAGCGCAGTATGCGGCATTCCATCTCGAGATGGATGGCAGGGGCCTCGACAAGGCGGCGCGCCCCTTGGTTTCCGTTGCCGGGCAAGGCCCCGCCCTCGAGCGTTCGGCGCTCGAGGTCTCGTCGGTGGGAAGCGCGGTCGATGCGGTGCGCGAGCTCGACGGCTATTGCGTCCTGCCCGACGTGGGCTTGCCGTGTGTGAAGGGCCTCGTGCGAACGCGCCACGAAGGCGCACCCGACACGATACATGCGACCTGGCGAAAGCCCGTCGCCGAAGCGATCGCGGGCATCGACAGCTTCGTGAAGGCGATGCGCGCGCTCCTGACCGCACGATCGCAGTGATCGGAGCGTCCGTTCACACGGTAGCGCCCAGAGAACCGAGGATCTCCTCGCCGAGGACGAGCGTGCCGCCGATGAACGACCCCATGCACGCGAGGAGTGTGCTCGCGAGGTCGCGGAGCCTGCCTTCGATCTTCATGGGGTAACCCTGGCGCGCGGGGTCGCGCTTCGCCATGCGCTTCTCCGCGAGCGGTCGCGAAGGCCGCCCGAACGGTCGCTCAGGGGCAGCGTCGGGCGTACTGCAGATCGCCGGTTCGCGGGTCGTAGTAGACCGCGTGCAGGATGCGACTGCGATCGACCACCATCGCGACGTAGCGTCCGAGATCGGGCGGGGTACCGGGGGCGTCCAGCGTCGTCTTCTCCCATGCGCCGGTCGCCGTGGCCCGGTGCGCGTAGCGCAGATCGCCGTTCCCTTTGTCCAGGTAGACGATGTGCTGCTCGCCGCGATCGTCCACCGCCAGCGAGGCGGACCAACCGACGTTGCCGTCCACCTGGGTTTCGACGATCTCTCGGGGCCACGAGGGTCCGCTCTTCTGCGCGTAGTGGAGATCGCCGGTACCGAACCGGGAGCATCCGGCCACGTGCAGGTTGCCGGACCGATCCACGATCAGTGAGCTCCACAGCCCCGACGAGAGGCTGTCGATGCGGGTGCTGGTCCAAGCGCCCGAGCGGGGCCGCGTCGCATACTTCAGATACGCCTGATTCTCCGAGTACGTGACGTGCAGGCCGCCGGCCGCGTCCACCGCCAGCGAGCTCTGCTGCCCCACCGAGGCGTTGCTGTCGTCGACCGTCTCGCTGGTCCAGGTCCCGCCCAGATCGCGGTGCGCGGCTTTGAGAAACCGGTTCGCGCGATCGGTGTAGGTCACGTGCGCGCCCAAGTCGTCGAGCACCAGCGACGGCCATCCGCCGACGTTGGTCGCCCCGTCGGCGGTCTCGAGGGCCCATGCGCCTCCCGGCTCCAGACGGGCGACCTTCAAATGCCCATTGGCGATATCCGAGTAGGCAATCGCGGGTCGGCCAGCGGCGTCCAGCTGAAGCGAGGTCCCCATACCCACGTTTCCGGGCTCGCCCGAAGGCGGACGCCCCGCGAGATCCACGTCCACCGGCGCCCAGCCGGCGCTGGTTCGCCGTGCGTAGCGCACCACCGCCGTGCTGACGTCGTAGTAGCTCACGTGAACGCCATCGGCGCCGACGGCCACCGAAGGAAACCGCCCGGTATCACCCCGGCCGTCCACCAGCTCGATGCGCCAGGTTCCGGACGCCTGCCCGTCGCAGCTCACCGCCAGGGCTCCGTCGATGCCGTTCGCGTCCACGTCGCCATCCTGGCCTTGGGCCCGCGCATCGCCTTCGGGTGGGCAGCTCGCGGCGCCTGGGCATGCGAGGCTGTTCGCTCCCGGCGGGTGATCGAAGATCCCCTCGCCGCAGCTCCATGCGATGGCCGGAACGACGGTGGCGCAAACGAAGGCAATGCGCCGATGGCGACTCATGGTCTCCACTCTACCCCCAGCCAGGCCCCGGGGTTCACAACTGCGGCGGTGCTACCATCGCGGCGCAGCCCGAGAACCAACAGCGAACCATCGATGAGGACGGCCCAGGAATCGCCGAGGTGCAGGGCCCCGCCGAGGGTCGGGCCGCCGGCGACGATGCCGGTGACGCGGGTGCCCTGGCTGTCGACGTGCTGGAGGGCAAAGCCTCCCCCCGCCTCGAGACCGAGCGAGCCCTGCAAAGCGCCACGCCGGCCCCCCACGCGATATCCGATCAGGCCGAGCGCCATGCTCTCGTCGAAGCCCTGGCGCGCACCGGTGGCGCCCATCACCGCCAGCGACGGACCGGAGGGGCGCGACGAACGAATGCCGGCGCGGATCGACGGCATGATCCCGCTATCGCTCGATGCGCCGCGCTGCAGTCCGAAAGCGCCGAAGCCCGCGAGCTGGAGACCGCGGCTCTCGTTGGTGTTGCCGGCCGGTGGCGGCGCATCGTCGTCGCCTTTCGAGCGCACCGTAGCGCCCATGGGAACCGGCGCGAGATCGCTCCAGGCGACTTTGCGCGTCTCGCCGGCGGCCAGCGTGAAGGCGGCCGCAGCCGACTGATCCTTGCGCCATACACGCACCGAGTAGCGCCCGGGGACCAGCGCCAGCCTCCGCGCGGCGTCCGACGTCACCTCGGCCATCACCTGATCGCGCGCGAGATGCACCACGATGGCGCGGTCGAGCTCCGTGGGCAGCTCGATGGTGGCGAGAGGTCGCAAAAGCTCCGAGAGCACCAGCTCGCCCTGCCCCGATAGTCGACTATCGTACGAAGGGTGCTGTGCGCCCACCATGGTGCTGCTGGTGGTTCGGAGCGTGCGGGTGAACGCGTACGCATAGGCCTCGGCGAGCGTCACCAATCCGTCGCCCGACGCGTCGGCCGCGCCGCGAAGGCCGGACACGAAGTGATGGGTGAAGAACGAACCGCCGATCTCGCTCGACTCGAGAGCCACCTCGTCGGCGGCGCTGGAGGTGAGCGTGGCGTCGCCGCTCGTCGCCAGCTCGTCGGCCAGGTGAATCTGGAAGGCAGGCCCGGGGGTGCCGCCCTTCGACTTGAGAAACGCGCCGCTCTTGCAGGCGTCGATGACCATGAGCCGCACGTGCGCGCCGGTGGAGCCGAGCCACTGACGAACGTCGGAGTAGCCCATGCGATCCGGCCCTTGCTCCAGCGATTGGCCGTCGGAGTGTCCCGAGAAGTAGAAGATCACCATGACGCGATCGGCAGGGTTCTTCAGCTTCGCAGCCACCCGGGCAGAAGCGGCGTTCATGGCCGCGCGGAGCGCTGCCTGGTCGCGCCCCTGGAGCAGGAACAGGTCCGCCGGGTCGACGCCCCCCAGCTCCATGAGCACCCGCGCCACCTTCCCGGCATCGGTCTCCGCGTAGCGAAGCGCGGGTTGGGCGCCGCTGCCGGCGTTGTTGCCGACCACCACCGCGACCCGCCGCGTCTCTGCTCGCGCCGTGGCGGCGAAGAAGGTGAGCACGAGCGCGAGCAGGCCTGCCCACCACTTCATGGCGAGACCTTGTCGAAGACGATGGAACGCTGGGCCTCGGCCGGCACCGGAAGCGTTCCTGCGCGTAGGATCGCGTCTCGCCCACCGGCCCCGATGGCACGCAGCGCGGTGGTGACCGGCCCGGCTGCGATGGGCTCCTTGGAGAAGAGCGCGAAGACCCGCTCCGGCCCGCGCGCGTCGTCGAGCACGATGCTGCCCGGCAACTCCACTTTGTGCCCGTCTTCCACGCGGCCGCTCTCCTTGCCACCCGCGGGAAAGTACACGGTCACCTGGCCGTCGCCGTCGACCGAGGCCACGAGCAAGTACGGCAGGCCGTTGGGGTCCACCACGAAGCGGATGGCGTCGCCCTTCGCGAGCTTCACGCCGTCGACCACCTCGAGCTGCGTTCCCGCGTGCTGCGCCACGATCTTCATGCCCGCGCTGCCCTTGATGGCCAGGTACGGCTCATCTTGCACCTTGGGAATTGGCGGCGGGGCCCTGAAGTGAAGCACCAACGCGATCGCCGCGGCTGCCGCCAGACCCGCGGCACCGACTCCGATCCACTTCATCGGCCGCCGGGAGCGGGCCTCCCGCGCACGTAGGGTCGGCAGGGTTCGCGGCAGCACGTCGGCGGTGAACTTCTCGTGCAGCGCGCGCACCGCGGCCACGTCGTCGCTGCAGCGGATGCACCCTTCGAGGTGCCGCTCGGCGGCTTCCTGTTCGACGCTCGTGAGCGCGCCCGACACCAGGGCGTCGACGACGAACGCCGAGAGGTGGGTATCCTTGGCGGTCATCACTGGCTCCTCTTGGCGAATCGCGCCGCGTAGGCGGCGAAGTCGGCGATCCGCGTGACCACCGTCCGGCGCGAGATCCCTTCCAGCTCGGCGATGGCGCCCTGGTCCATGCCGTCCACGTGGTGCAGCCAGGCCACGACCCGCAGGTTCTCCGGGGCCTCGGCCACCAGCCGCGCGGCGAAATCGCGATCGGCCAGGAGATCTTCGCTGTCGCCGGTGGGCAGCTCCGGCAGCTCCCGGAGCAGGTCGGGTCGGCGCTTGCGGTTGCGCACTTCGTTCAGGCAGTAGTTGGTGGCAATGCGGTAGATCCACAGAAGCGCTTCGTGGGACGTGGGCGCGGTCGCGAGGTGCCGGTGCACGCGCAAGAAGGTCTCCTGGGTGGCGTCCTCGGCGGCCACCGGCTCGCCCAGGAGCCGGACGCACCGCGCGTAGATGACCGGCCCGTAGGTGCGATACAGCTCCGTCAGGCGATCGTCCTGCACGACGCGTGGAGCAGGCGGTGGCGTCATGATGCTCCCACCTTTCATAGCTCGAAACCCCGCGAGCGCGGAAGAATCCACGGCGCCGCAGGGGCCCGCCAGAGAGCTTCGATACACCTCCACGTGGGTAGAACCCCGGGAGGCCGCGACTTGCGCAATTTTTCTTCGGCCCCGCGCTCCAGCGAGATTTGTTGCGCAGTTCGACCGGGTCGCGGGTCTCCAGGAAGCACTGGCCGCAGTCCGCCACGGATCTGCCCGGCCCCCACCGACGGAAGCGCTCGACCATGCGAACACTCAACCTTGCACTCTACACCTTTATCTTCGTCGTCCTGGCCTTCGCGAGCGGCTGTGCTCCGTCGCTCAAGACCATCCCGATGGCCAACCCGGCTGCCGGCCAGGCGCCGGGCGCGGAGCTTCGGCTGATGGCCAAGGACGATCGCCTGCGGGCCGACTGCACCAAGCAAAACGCCACCGACTGCTTGGACGAGTTCTGGCGTCTCGAGTCGGTCGCCGACGGTGAGGTGGTGTTCCGCTATCGCGTGGTCTCCGCCAACGAAGAAGGCGCCCGCGCGACGCCGGACTACATCGGGAGCATCACCCTGGTCAGCGAGGACGGCCGCGAGGTTCCGGGGCGCATCTCCGAGCGCTTCCAGCTGGAGCACCTGCGCGCCATCCACTACGAGGACTCCGGCTACGTGAAGACCGGACGCAAGGAGATCAGGCCCAGCGGCACCGGATCGCTCATCGTTCAGGACGAGACCACCATCGGCACCGTGACGCGGACGACGCCGCGCTACAGCGGGCTCAACTACGTGGTCTTCGAAGGCCCCAAGCTGGTGGGCCCTTCCTCCAAACGCGTGGTGCTCCGCTTCAAGGGCGGGCTCATCTGGGGCAGCGAGGAGTGGACCTTTCGCTTCGACGGCGGCCAGCCGATGAACGCGGTCATGGCCGAGACCCGAGAGGCCGCGGCCACCGAGCGAAAGGCGCGCTGAATCATTGCGCACTCCCGCCCGGTACGGGGTTTGGAAGGCAGGAGAACACAGCATGCGCACTTTCCAGATACTCGTAGCCTCTCTCGCAGTCGCAGTGCCGGTGGCCGTCGGTGGGTGCACCGCCAGCACGGAGCCAGAGGAGACCACGAACGACGACGAGCTTCGCGCGCTCGCTCCGGGGGAGATCGTCGGGACCATTGCCTACGGGCAAACGCTCGGCCCCCTGCCCTACACCGAGCGGCCGCTCTACCGCGCGCTGCGCTTCGTGGCCGCCAAGGGCGACAAGGTCGATATCTGGGTTCGCTCCGCGGGCGGCGACGCGCGAGCATGGCTCACCGCCTCGACCTTCGCGACCCTCGCGAGCAACGACGATGCGCGGGCGGGCCAGAAGGATTCGCACATCGCGTTCACCACCACCCGGGCCGGGACGTACTACATCGTCTGGCGTGAGAAGAATCGCGAGGACGCGACCTTCGAAGTCTCGCTGACGGGCGGGCCGCCCCCCATCACCGGCCCCATCACGACGCCGGGATTCACGGCGACGCCGGGCGCGTACCCCCTCACCGGCACCTGCGGGCTGGTGGGCAGCACCCCCGCGGCCGCCAGCGCCGTCGCCACGGTCACGACCCAGCCCGATGGAACCCGACCCCAGGTGACGATTCACGCGCTCTCCGAGCCATCGAGCCGCGCCGCGGGTTTCTTCCCGCTTCCGCTGGCGGGCTCCGAGCTCACCGAGGAAGGCGGTTTGCTCGCGCAGTGGTCGTATACCGAAGTAGACAGGCTGGTCACCAAACGCGGTACGTTCCGGCAAACCAAGAATGGGCCGGGCAGCTATTCCCTGCTCCTCGAAGGTTCGATGGATATCGACACCAGCCCCTACGGGGCCATGCGCTGCGCCTTCGGCTTCAGCGCCCCGTTCGTGCGGCCCGCACCGACGCCTGCGGCGCTCCCGCTGGGCGTTCCTCTCGACGCCGCTGGCACCTGCTCAATTACCGAACGCTACCCCTATGCGTGCGTTCCCGGCACCCCCGGACGCGACGCGTATGGCTGCTGCGTGCACACCAGTACCGTGTCGGCGCCCGATAGCATTTCATTTCAGCTCGACGCCGCCGGCGGTTCGCGCTCGCTCCGCGTGCTTCAGGCGCCCGTCAACGCGCGCAACGTGTCGGGGCTGACGGTGCCGGAAGCGGCCGGCGCCTTCGACGCCCGTCCCGCCCTCCACGCGTCGACGGTGCAGCAATCGTTCACCCTATCGACCCTCTCCGAATCGAGCGACGCCGTTCAATGCGGTACGCGCGTCGTCACCCGCAGCTGCCGCCTGGTGCTCGCGCCCTGAGGAAATTCCGACTCAGCGGAGCTCGGCGGTGAGGAGGCACGAGGAGCCTGCATTCGTGTCCATCACGAGCTCGAGCGCGTGCTCGGTTTGCGTGGCCTTGACGAACACGTCCACGCGCGAGCTCTCCCACCAGAGGCTGGTACCATGACGTGTGCCATCCACGAACACCGTGGGCGAATTCCGGAGCCAGGCGAGCAAGCGCTCGGTGGCGGGGCTGATACCCAGCGTCGTGTCCGGGCGCCATACGATGCTCCCGAAGGTCGCCGCGGGCGTGTAGGTGAACGCCACGTTGGCAAAGCTCTGGCGGGTGACGCCGGCGGCGTTGGTGTCCCAGCAGCTCCCCATCACCGCGAAGCACGGCACGCCATCGCAGGTGCTGGCGCCCACCGGCACGGGAAAGGTCGATGCGCGGGGGACCAGCGCCACCACGGTATTGAGGAGCGCCGCGATGCTGGGGGTCGTCACCGGCGTGCCCGTTCCGCAGGCCGATCGCTGCTGCACGTAGTGATACGCGCGGGTGCCGCGCTGGACGTCCAGGGACATCACCGGCACGTCGGTGGGGCACGCTGCGGGGCGCGCCGCCGTCCGCACCTTGCCGAGGGCCGTGCGCACGTCGGCCACCTCGGCGTTGCCGAGCGCGCGGTCGACGGTCACCATGCGCCCGTCGATGCAGCCGTTGCCGGTCATCGTCTTCCGCGTAAGGTCGAGGGTCCATGCACCTGCCGGTCGACACGTGGGCGAAGGCGGAGCGAAGCCGGTGCTCTGGTGCAGCGTGAACGACGTGATCGTGGACGCGGTGAGATCGTCCTCGCCCTCGGCCGGATCGCCCTCGTCGCTCCCGGCGCCGCCGCACGCAGCAGTGAGGACGCAGAGACCGAGCACGGGGAGGAGCGAGAGACGGAGGTTCATCGGAGGGCTTCTTTGGTAGACGCACGCGGCCTTGCGTGCTGGCTGCCGTGATGCACGCCCCATGCCTACCTCAGCGCACACCCGACCCAGCGTATTTCAGTGTGTTTTTGCCCCAGGCGCGGTCGCGAAAGCGCAGTAGCAACCGGCAACTTGCCGGATCTGCAGCGCCGCTTGCTGGCCACGGAAGACTTCGAGCCTGTCCGCGAGGCGCGCTCTTCGGGCTTCGCCACCCGAGCAGCTTCATACGCAGAACTTCAGCGGGGTCGCGTCGCCCCATGGTCGAGTCCGAAGTGGGGCTTGGCAGACACGCGCTGGGAAGAGCGCAAGCGCGATCGTGCGCACGTGCAAGCGAGCTTGCCGCAGCGTCGCGCTGGCATGCCGGCTGCTACCGCAGGCGCCGTAGATTCGAACATGAACGGAGCAAGCATGAGCACGAGCGTGGAGCAGACCGACGGTGACTACGCACGCGGTCACGAGATCTTTCAAAGCTTCGTCCGCGGCGACGCGGAAGCAGGGTTGATGAGCGACGTCTTCGGGAGCGAGAAAGAGATGATGGACGCGCTGTGGACCTCGGCGGCGCGGAACCACGCCCCCGCCTGGACCCTCATCGCCGACGCGCACATCGCGCGCGTTCAGCCGATCGGTGCATTCTACGGCGTCGATGCCGACCCGGGCCGCGCGTGGCCGGATGCGGTGCGCCACGTGGTCGATGCCGACAATCCCGACCTGGAGTGCGCGCTCCGCGCCTGGTACCAGGCGAGCCTGCTGGGAGACCGCGAAGCGACCATGCACTTCGCGAAGATCTCCCGGCACTCCTCGGTGGAGAACCAGCGCATCGCGAAGAATGCGCTGGAGGGCCTGGCCGACCCGACGCCCGCCGAGCTGTATCGCCTGGGGCTGGTGCACAACTGGCTGGGCGACATGGAGGCGAGCGCCAAGGTGCACATCGCAGCGGCCGAGCGCGGCGACGCCGACGCGCAGTTCGAGCTCTACATCTACTTCCTGCAGGGCGTCGGGGTGGAGGCCGACGCGGCGAAGGCGAAGGGGTGGCTCGAACGCGCGGCAGCTGCGAACCACCCGCGCGCGCTCTTCAACATGGGCGCTCGCTACGCCAGCGGCGAAGAGGGAGAGCCCGACAAGCAGAAGGCAGCGGAGTGGTACACGCGCGCGGCGAAGCACGGTAGCGCACGCGCCGCCGCGACCCTCGGCGTGATGATCCTCACGCGGGAGATCGACGGCACACGCGAGCAGTGCGTCGCGTGGCTCGACCAAGCCGACGAGGGTGGATATGCCTCGTGGCAGGCACTCGACTACGCGGGCGTCGACGATCCCCGCGAGGAGAACCGAGAAGAAGAAGAAGAAGAAGACGCGGAGGACTGAGCGAAGCCGCGCCAGTATCTCGAAGAAACCACGGTCATCCCGAGTCTTCACGCGCGGAGCGCGCCAGTATCTCGAAGAAACCACGGTCATCCCGAGCGAAGCGAGGGACCCCCTCTGCCACTTCGCCGCAGATCGATCGGGTAGGTCTGAGGGGCCCCGCCTGGCCCCTGCGTTCGGTGGAGCGCACACCGACGGCGCCAAAGTGCGGCGCTCCGCGTCGGCCCGCTGCGCACCGGAGCCCACATGCTACCTTCGCGCACCATGAGCTTCGCTTCGCGCATTCGCCCGCTCCTGCCCGTGTGCACCGCAGCCGTCCTCGCAGCGACCGGCATTCACTGCGGCGAGCCGGACGCGGCGGAAGACGAAGCGGACCACACCGCCAAGGCGCCCATCTACGACAACGCGCCGTACTTCTGGGCGGTGACGGACTACCCGACGTTCAAGGCCGGCGCCCAAGGCGCTCCCTTCAAGACCGGCGCGCCGCTCGAAGCGAACAGCGCGCTCACCACCCGCCTGCAGACCTGGGCGGACCGCATTCACGCGGAGGTGGCGAAGGACGTGAAGAAGCGAACGGGTGCGCCGCTGGTGGCGCCGAAGCCCGTCATCGTGGTCATCCCCGCCAAGAGCGCGAACGCGTGGGTCAGCGGCCTCCCGGCCTGCTTCTCCGCGGAGGCCGATCTCTCGGCCGTCGGCAAGGCAGGGCGCCCGGCACGCACCGCGGCGCTCGCGTTCGCGTCCCACGACGGCATCAAGGAAGCCGTCGGAATGTTCGGGGCGCCACCGCCCAAGTGCGCTGCGCCCACCAACTGGAAGAACCTCGAAGAGGCGATTGCCTTCTTCAATGCGGGCGGGTCGAAGTGCAAGCTGACCCGCGGCGCTGGCGATCGCGTGAAGGTGACCGGCGCCGAGTGCGAGCTCTTCGACAGCGCGCCGACGGTCGCCAAGCAGCTCACCTTCTATGCGACGAGCCAGTACGTGCACTTCACTTCGGCGATGGTTGCCCTGGCAAAGGACGAGCGGGGCTTGGTGGGCGTGCTCGCTCACGAGCTCGGGCACTTCTACCGCTCCCACGTGGTGAGCGAGTTGGTACTCGGCAAGTACAACTACTGGTACGAACAGAAGGACCCGCCGCTACCGATTCAACCCCCGCCGGCCTCAGACGCGGCGGCGCTCGCTGCCGCTCTGCACCACGCGCTACCCTTCCCCATGCCGGTGGTGGCGGGGCAGAAGCTCAGCTATCGGCTCACCGACGTCGTGCTCGATTCGGTGGCGCAGCTCCTGACCGATGCCAACGCGGCAACCCCCGGCTTTGCTTGCGCCGACGCGGTGACCAAGCTCGGCAGCTGGCAATACGACTTCGGCGGCATCGGCGCGTCCTACGTCAAAGGCACTACGCAAAAGGCCTATCTCGCCTTCGAGCGGTCGCTGCTCGCCTGCGCGGCGCGGGTGCCGGTGACGGCCGCGGGAGGTCCCGGCGCGCTCAAGCTGTCCGACGTGCGCGAAGGCATCTCGCGCAACGCGGAGCCGTTCGCCTCGCCGGCGGTGGCTGAAGGAACCCTCGCCACGGTGCTCGAGACGCTCGGCGCCCGCGCGGCGGTGGCAGACCAGGAGCTGAATACCTTCCTCGACGGTGTTCGCACGCGTCGTCTCGGTCTCTACACTGCCGAACAGGAAGCCGACGAGTTCTCCCTCGAGTACTTCTCGCGCATCGGGCTCCCGCCCCGGGCTCGCGTGGACTCGTACTTCGAGCTGATCAAGGCGCACGCAGCCGACGACCAGGACCGTTTCGTGGCCGCCAACGGCGGGCTCACTGTCGCCGCGTGCGAGGCGCTCTTTCGCGCCGACTTCAAGGTGAGCCCGAGCTCCCAAGCCCGGGCTTTCGTTCCGCTCGGCAACCTGCTGGAGCCGCACCACGGCGACTGCTACCGGCTCTTCAACATGTCGCAGGAGCTGCGAGCCCACAAATACAGGTCCACGGGCACCGCCCCGACCTTCACCGCCAGCTGGAGCACGGTGCAGGCAGAGGCGCAGCGCATCACCGACGCCTTCGTCGAAATGGGGCCGCCTGGCGGCTTCCGCGCTCCGGAGCGGGGCAACGGAGCCACCGGTGGGACCATCGTCGACGGCCCCTGACCTACGTGCGTAAGGCCGGCAGCGACGCTCAGGCGGCGTCGTGCCACCCGTGGCCCTGCCACGATGAGGCCAGAGCCTCGGGGCGTTCCAGGAGCGAGCGGAGCCCGAGCCCATCGTCCTCCCGCTCCTCGCGGCGAAGGTGCATCAGCTCCGGGACGAACCACTCCGGGGACGCGTCGAACGCTGCGTCCTCGTCGATGGAGAGCAGGTCGGGGAGAAGCGGGATCTCGGATGGTCGCAACATAGGGTCCTCCTTTCGTCGTTTCGTCGATGGGGTCGCCGCGAAATCGGCTTGTTTTCTCGGATAAACATCGGCACGAAGAGCGTCAAGGGCGCGCCGTTCAGAGGCCGCGCACCTCCGGCGCGAGGAGCGTCGTCGCGTGCTCGATCGAAAGATGTGCGACCCGGGAACGGCCGGCGGCTCCTACCCCCATGAGACTCTCTCCGCGCCTCCTTTCGATCCTCTTCCCCTTGTCCGCAGCCAGCCTGGCGTCGCTCGTCGGCTGCGGGAGCGGCCAAAGCGGCGGCTACGGCGTGGGTGATGCATCTTTCGACGGGACAACCGGGAACGGCGGCGACCCGCGGGCGGACGGCGGGGTGGGTGAGGCCGGCGCCCCGCTTCCGGTGAGCTGCGTCCCGCAGAAGGAGGCGCTCTCGGCCACCTATTGCGAGGGCAGAAAGATGGAGCGGCTCGTGGTGTGTCCGGACGCCGTGCCCGCGACGTGCAAGGTCGCGGCGGTGGGGAACGGCTACTGCTGTCCCTCGGAGCTCGCGTCCACGAAGGCGCTCCTCTTCTCGTGCGGTCGACGGCGCACCGCGCCTGGCGTGTACGGCGAGTACTACCACCAGGCGTTCGTCGAGCTGCGTACGTTCGTCGGATACGAGGGCGTCAAGATGGTGCTCATCGGCGAGCTCCCCAAGAGCGCGGCGACGTTCTCGGCTGCGAGCGTCATGGGCAACCTCCTCACGTCGTCGAACATGGTCGGCTTGGGGAGCAGCTCGTCGTTCGAGTGGTGGGCCTCCTTCAACGGGCCGCTCACCTTCTTCTCGTCGTCGATTACGGCCGGCAACGACCTTCCGGTGAGGAAGACCGCGAGCTCCACCTGCGGGGAGATCGGAGGCACCAAGTGCGTGATTCAGGACGTCGCCGACGGAGCTCCGATCCCCGCGTTCGACTACGCTGTTGCCAACAAATGCGACCTTCCGCTCTACGACTTCTGATCTTGGTCGCAGCGCACGACGCTCACGCGAAGAGGTAGCGCACCACCACGTCGGTCACTTCGTCGATGGCCAGCTCGGGGTCGCAGTGGCGGTCCTTGAGCACCGACGCCATGGTCAGGCCCTCGCCCAACTCCACCGCGTAGAAGGCCGCGCGCTCCGGCGAGGGCACCCGCAGCGAGGCCTTGTGCCGGCGCAGGTAGCCGGCCACCACGTGGGTGATCTGGGCCAGGCTCTCCTCGAGGCGGCTCGCCCGGCCCAGGCGCGGCAGGTGCTCCCGCAGCACCCGCGACAGCTCCGGGTTCTCGCGCTTGGCTTGGTAGATGGCCGCCACCACCGCGCGCGCCAGCGCCGGCGGCGCGAGATCCTGGGCGCGCAGGAAGACTTCGCCGAAGAGCGCGTTCATGCGATCGCAGTGCCGGTCCATGAGCTCACCCACCAGCGCCTCCTTGCTGGGGAAGTACTGGTAGAGCGAGCCGATGCTCACGCCGGCGCGGGCCGCCACCGCGTTGGTGGTGAGGGCCTCGTAGCCCTGCCCTGCCAGAATGTGAGCAGTCGCCTCCAGAATGGCCTCGACCGTGGCCTGGGACCGCACCTGACGCGGGCGCTTTCGGACCTTTTTCGCGGCTTCTTGAAGGGTCGTCATATGCGAGTGGATAACGTGAGCTTTCGCTCATATCTTGTCAAGCATGAACCCCCTCTCCAAAGGCATCCTCGCCCTCCGCGCCGGCTACGCGTTCCTGAGCCTGGTGCGGAACCCCTCCAAGCTCGACGACGTGTTCGTCATCCTGGACGGCCTCGAGAAGACCCAGGGCGGCGCGGACATCGTCGAGGAATTCACCAAGAACCCCGCGCTGGCATCGGCCTTCGCCGCACGACCGAAGCTGGCCCCGCTGGACCTCACGGCCCTCGGCCGATTGCCGGTGGGAACCCTCGGCCGCGCCTTTGCCGACGAAATGGTCGCCCGCAAGCTCGACCCGGCGGACATCCAGATGCGCCCCGACGACGGCTCCGACGCGGCCTTCGTGTTCCGGCACCTGCGCGAGACCCACGACGTGTGGCACACGGTCACCGGCTTCGACGTGGACGTCGCCGGTGAGCTGGGGCTCCAGGCCTTTTACCTCACGCAGTTTCGCGCCCGCCTGGCCCTGATCATCCTGGCCATGGGGCTGCTCAACACCTGTTTCTACGCCATCGAAGATCGCGAGCGCCGCATGGACGCCATCGCACACGGCTGGCGCCTGGGCCGGCAGACGAAGGGCATCTTCGGCTTCGACTGGGCGGCACACTGGGAAATGCCGTTGGAAGAAGTTCGGGCGAAGCTCGGGCTCGCGGGCGACGCGCGCAGGGCCGAGGTCGCCGACGTGTCGCGCGCCGCCTAGCACTACTTCGCCAGATTCTTGCTCGTACCCGTCCGATGCTCGGTCTTTCTCGGCGAATTTGAATTCGTCGTGCTCGAAGGACGGGGTGTCCCTGGCTAGCTCGCGATAGGCCCATCGTTGCAACGTGCCCCACCGGGGCGCGTGTGCAAACAGCCTTGCCGAGCATTCTCGGGAAATAGACGCAGATTCGGCGTGGTCCGCTCCTTGCGTAGGAGGGGTACGCAGCGCGGCCCCGCCGCCTGCGCTTACCCCCATTCTCTGGAGTCGGACATGAAGCTCTTCGCAGCGCTCGTGGTCCTCCTTGCCGCATCGGGATGCGACAAGGGCGAGACACGTGCAGACAACACCAAGAACAACGCAGACAACCCGGGGGTCACCGCGCAGGACCAGCCCGAGAACGAGCGAGATCGTGACATCACGCAGCGCGTTCGCACCGCCGTGGGCAAGGACGGCTTCTCGCTCAACGCTCGCAACGTGAAGATCATCACGTCGAACGGGCGCGTCACGCTTCGTGGCCCGGTGGCGAGCGACAAGGAAAAGACCGACGTGGCGGCCGCAGCGCAGCAGACCGCCGGCGTTACGGCCGTCGACAATCAACTCGAAGTCAACAAGTGAAAGAAACGGATAATCCAATGAGCGACAACAAAGTAGTGGTCGGCGTGTTCAAGACGGTGGCCCAGGCCGAGGTCGCGGTATCCCGTCTTCACCAGGCGGGATATGCCCGCGAGGACATCTCGGCGCTGCTGCCCGACCCGGCAGCCACCAAGAACTTCGCCTACGAGCAGAACACCAAGGCCCCCGAAGGCGCAGTGGCAGGCGGCGTCGCCGGCGCCACCGTCGGTGGCACCATCGGTCTCCTCGCGGGCATCGGCGCCCTGGCTATCCCCGGCCTCGGCCCCTTCATTGCCGCCGGTCCGATCATGGCCGCGCTGAGCGGTATGGCCGCGGGCGGCGCGGTGGGCGGCATGACCGGCGGCCTGGTGGGCTTGGGCATTCCCGAGCTCGAGGCCAAGGAGTACGAGGGCAAGATCAAGGGGGGGAGCACGCTGGTCTCGGTGCAGACCACCGACGGGAAGAGCGCCGACGCCGCCAACGCCATCTTCAAGAACGCAGGCGTCGAAGACGTCTCCACCAAGTCCGCCTGAAAAGGAGCAAGAATCATGAAAGCAACGACGCTGCTCACCCGACAACACCGCAAGGTCGAAGGAATCTTCAAGAAGCTCGAGAACGGCCGGGGGGATCCGCTCCCCCTCCTCGAAGAGCTATCGAACGATCTGGCCGCCCACATGGCCATCGAACAGGAGATTTTCTACCCGGCGGTCAAGGCCGTCGACGAGGATCTCATCCTCGAAGCCTTCGAGGAGCACTCGCTCGCGGAGCTGGCGCTCAAACGCCTGCTGGGCACCGATCCGTCGGATCCCTCGTTCAAGGCCCGCGTCGTGGCCACCAAGGAGCTCATCGAGCACCACGTCGAGGAAGAGGAGGAAGACCTCTTCCCCAAAGTCGAGAAGAAGCTCGGTGAAGAGCGGCTCCTCGAGCTCGGCAAGGCCATGAAGGTCCGCTTCGACCAGGTGGTGGAGGCAGGCTTCGATGCCGCCGTGCCCAAGGGGTTCGCCAAGACCTCGGCCGACTTGACCAAGCCCCGCGCCAAGGCGACGCCCAAGCCCGCCAAAGCTGCCTGAGCCCGCTGGCGGTCGCATGCCCCGACGTTGGAACATCGGGGCGTGCGCACACAGGCGGAGCGCCCGCGTCGGCTACCAGTCGCCGCGATCCCACGCGCCACGAGCCTCGGCCCGGGCCCGGCAGCGCGCGAGCGGGAAGAGCGTCTCGCCCTCGCGGCAGCGCAGGGTGGACTCGGCGAGGCTCACGCCTTCGGGGCGCGTGGACGGAGTGTCGTCGCCGAAGACCTCGAAGCGACCTTCGGGGTACAGAGCGAGGGCGACGCGGAGGCCCGGCACGATGATCGCCCGGCGGCGATGGACGTCGAAGGCCCAGGTCTCGAACCGGTCCACGCTGGGCAGAAGGAGAACGCCGCGGTTTCCGAGGACGATGCCTGGCCAGGCCACGCTCGTGAGGAAGGGGCCGGGCGACGGGAGATGCACTTCACCGGTCGCATGGCCCGCGCCATCGAAGAAGGCGACTCGATGGTCGTCGGAAGACGCAGGCGAGTGCATGATACACGCGACCGTGGGCGTAGCATCGAGAAGCCACGCGGATTCGCATCCCGGCGGCAGCGCGCGGGAGACGCCGGTGACGGCGTGGTGCAGCGTGTAGTCGACCGACGGCTGGCTCGCCGCGCTGCGCCCGAGTATCCAGGGCCACGCGAAGCCCACCACGCCGGGGATGGGGAGTCGCCTGCAGCCGCTTCCGGCGTCGCACACGAGCGCGAAGTTCGGACGCCCGGGGTTTCCGGTGGACGAAACGGCCAGGAGCGCCACCCCGGCATCGACGTACCAGCGCGCCGGAGGAAACGCGCCGTCGTGCACGACGAACGCCTTGGCGCCGGGGGTTCGCGGCGTGATCGTGAGGGTCAGCCCATCGGGTTCCCATTCCAGACGAAACGCGTGGCTGCGAGTGAGGCGCGTCTGGACCGTGCTCGGAGCTCGCAAGTCGTCGGTGCTCGGCGTCCACGTGGGGCTCGGGAGCGTCGCGGCGTCGACCGGCGTCTGGGTGAGCCAGATGGGCTCGGCGGGGGCGCCGGTGAGCCCCGCCAGGCCGCCGAAGTCGCGTGGCAAGCGGGGGGTTGCGTCGTGGCGACCGAGGCTCGCCACCTCCACATCGGCGCCGGACCTTCGCTCGTCGTAGAGGGTGAAGGTGCGCCGCGCCCGGTGGGCGTCGCTCGGCACCATGCCGGCGACGAAGCCGCCGGACCGTTCGAAGTGCGCCAGTTCGCCGCGCCCGCACGCCGCGGAGGAGAGCGGAATCGCGAGGCCGCCCGCGAGCGTCAGCACGCACGGCGCCGCGTTTCCGGGCCCGACCGCAGGCTGTGCGCGCTCCGAGCCGTCCACCGAGAAGCCGGCCCCGGAGAAGACCCGCTCCGGGGCGTCTGCCTTGCGGCGTTCGAGCGTGCCGTCTACCGACGCGATCACGTGCTCTTCGCCGCCCAAGACCTCCACGTGGGCTTCGTCGCGCCACACGAGCGAGCAGCCGCTGCACTCGTCGAGAAAGGCCGGCGCGAGGCTCACGCGCTTTCGCGGGCGAAAGGTGCGGGTGTCGAAGAACGCAATCTCACGGCCCGGGAGCACGCTCGCCACCAGCGTTCCACCGGGCGACGTCAGGTGGGCGCTATCGCGAAAGATTCGTGGATAATGCACGCTTCCGAGCACCCGACCGGTCCGCACGTCGTCCACCTCCACCACGTCGTCGCGCGAGATTGCCAGGCGACCGAAGCCGGCCGTCCCCGGGCCATCGGCCAGGAATTGGAAGGTCTCCTCCCTCCCCGGCTCGTAGCCTTGCCCCTGTGGTTGCCCGGGAGGCTGTTTGAGGAAGCGGCCCCCCTCGCGACGCAGGAGCAAGCGCCCTGTGCTTGCATCGTACACATTTCTCTTCTTGAGGCCGACCTCCACCAGATACGCGCCGTCGGGCGAGAGGAGCGGGAGAGCGTCGCCCACCTGGACCTTGGCGCGGACGGCGCCACCGGGGTCGAAGGCGACGAGCCTGCAACCCGACTCCGCGCCTTCGTTGGCGCACTGGCGAGCCGCCCATGCACCGCTCCCACCAGCGAGGGTCACCGACCCCTCCTCTTTGGCGAGGCCCGGCATCGCGACGCGGGCGACGACGCCGAGGGTCGCGCCGTCGAGGACGTACACCACGTCGCGGCCCACGGCCAGGAGTCGAGGCGCGCCACCCGTGGCCACGATGTCGCGCGTACCTTCCGGCACGTCCACCACGCGAAACGTATCCATGCGCTCGGGATCGATATCCACCAGGTGTCGCGCGGTGTGAACCACGAAGTGGCCTTGCGGGCTCCGATGAAAGTCGGTCGGCGCGTCTTCGCCGGCGAAGGCGAAGAGCTGGGCGGGCGTGGACGCGGCCGCCTTGGCAGAGGCATCGGGGGCCACTGGCGTGGTCGCTCCGCGGAAGCCCGCCCCGTAAGGGGTAGGCGCGCCTCCACAGTGGACCGCGACGAGCGCCGTCATTGCCCATGCGCGAACGCGAGAATCATGGATCGATGGGCGACGGCGCTTCATGAACGCCCACGACCATACCACTCCCGTGTGTGCGCTCAGGCGCGGAAGCTCGCGAGGAGCCGGGCGCCGGCGATGGCCTCGCGAACCGCACGGCAGAGCGAGGCCGCCGATATCGGCTTCGCCAGCACGGTCGCGGCACCGTAGGCGTTGGCTCGTTCGACGATCTGCTCGTTCGGGTGGCCGGTCACCAGGAGCACCGGAAGTCGCCACTCCGCGAGCCGCAACGCGCGGAGCAACGCCAGGCCGGAGTGCTCGGGCATGCGCACGTCCATGACGATGGCGTCGGGCGTCGGGAGCTCGCCCCGGGAGACGGTGGAGAACATCCGGAGCATGCCGGAGCCGCCGCTGGCGGCGAGCACCGCGTAGTCGGCCCTGCGCAAGGCACGACCGAAGAGATCCCGGAGCTCGTCGTCGTCTTCGGCGAGGAGCAGGCGCTTTCCGATGGGAGCCGCCTGGTACGCTGCAACGTCGCTGGTGATGCTCGGCGAGGTCGAGAGAGTCATGGCCGGGGCGGATGCAACGCCGGTGCCGGCGTCGCTCCAGCGAATACCCGGGCGTTCCCACGGGAAGGGCCGACGGCGTCGTTGCGAAGTACCCCATGCGCTCGAGACTCGTTGCAAAGTGCAACGCGGGAAGGAGTGCGCGCCGGCATCCCACGACGGCGAAACGCGAGGCACGTCATGACCCGAGCCAGAGGCACGGCGCATGCAGCCTCCACCGGCCATCGCAACACAGGAGGAACCATGGGAGCACCAGCGACGCGCCGAAGAGGCGACGGACGAAGTCACGCGCAGGAGGGGACGGAGCCGCGACGGGTACCGGTGGCCGCCACCAACACTGCCCCCGCCACGGTTGGGCAGAAGAGAAGGCCCGACCTCGTTCACTTCGATAGCGAGGAGCTCGACGAAGACTGAGCCGCAGCACCCGCTTCGGTTGCCACGTAGCCGCCTTCGCTCGAAGTTCTTCGGCGATACCTTGGGCGAAGTGTCCCCCTGTGCGCGCTATCGCGCCACACACGTCCAGACGAACCCAACCATCGAGCAAGGGGAACTACGCGTTCCCCCGAAGGTTCCAGGGCCGACGCGGGCTGGCACCGGGTGTGCTTGGGACTGCCATTGGTTGCCCATGATCCCCACGAGAACCAATGACGCTCCGCTGCTCGATTCGATTTTGCCGCAGATGGTGCGAATGGAGAGGTGGACTGCTTCTCACTGCTCCTGGGAGGCGAGCTTTCTCCCGGGGGAGGTAGGCGCGATGTTGCGCCTCTGCGCGGCGCATGCGCGCCAGACCCTCGCACCGCTGCGGCACCTGGCCGAGGCCTCGACGCGCAAGAGCCTGGCCTCGCTCCAGCCCGTGGAGCGCGCGATGTTGGCCGCGCGCCACGTCGCCTATCACCGCTTCGCCTCTCGCGAGGCCTCGTACCGCGCCACCTTGCTGGGCCTCCGGGAGGGGTTCGATCTGTTCCTCCTGGCCTTCGAGGCAGCCAACGGGGGGCGGGCGCCGCTCCTGGCGGAGCATTGCGAGACCTGGCTTCGCATGCGCGCACCGCTCATCGAAGGAGTCGCCAACGCGTTCTCCTGGTTCGCCGACGGTCATGGCTCGCTGAACGATCCGCTCCCCGACACCTGAGGTCTCGACGCCCACGAGTCGCTCTCCGGTGGCATGCTCGTACATCTGCTGATTGTGTGCGGAGTGACCCAAGAGCGCACGGGGTAGCGCCACCGTGCAGACGGCCATCGCCATGGCGACGTCGTTGGTGACCGGTTCCGCCGATGGTATCGATGGTCATCGGGCCGGTCGGTGGTCGTCCGCGTGGGCGATACCGGCCAGGTGCTCGGGGTGGGCCCGATGTCGAACCTCGTCGCGCTCGCGGTGCGCATCGGCGTGCTGACCCAGGAGGGGACCGCCGACCAGTTCATCCGCTACGACGACGTGATCTGCGAGTCGACGCACGCGCCATCGACGCAGTAGTCGAGAGCGCACGAGCCGGCGCAGGCCTTGTCGACCTCGGGAAGGGAACAGGGCTCCACCCCCGCAAGCCCTGCGACCAGAGCGAGGGCGAGGGTGCAAAAGCGGCTCTCGCGGCTAGCACACGCAAAGCGTGCACCCTCGGCGCCGCCGTTGCGCTGGCAGCTTGCGCGGAGGATTGGCTATCATGGACGGCTTCCCGAGAACCCCATGGCTACCCGCATATCTCCTGCCCCTGTTCCGTCCACATCCCCCACTACCAACGGGGCGCACGTGCCGCCCAAGAACGCCAAGCCGCGACGCGCGCGCAAGATGGATCGCGGTGACGTGGCGCCCACCCGGGACCCCAAGGCGCTCGAGCGCTACACCGTTCGTGGCGAGGCCAAGGCCGCCGAGAGTGTCGCCGTAGCCACGGTGCAGACGGTGATCGCGAGCAAACAGACCGGTCGCGACAAGGCCAAGGCGCTTCGAGCACTGCTCGAAGGCGCATCGAGCGACGATCTGGCGGCGATTCGATATCGGCTCCTCGGTCCCGATCCCAAGACGTCGATCGGCAACCCCGACGAGGAGCTGGCGGAGAACTGGCGCGACGGCGCGTATCCGTACAAGAACCTGATGCTGCGGCGGAACTACGAGCAGCAGAAGTACCGGCTGCAGGTGGAGCTGCTGAAGCTGCAGGCCTGGGTGAAGAACACCGGCGAGCGGGTGGTCATCCTCTTCGAAGGTCGCGACGCCGCGGGCAAGGGAGGCACCATCAAGCGGATGATGGAGCATCTCAATCCTCGTGGTGCGCGCGTGGTGGCCCTCGAGAAGCCCACGCCCACCGAGCAAGGGCAGTGGTACTTCCAGCGCTACGTGCAGCACCTGCCCACGGCTGGCGAGATCGTCCTCTTCGATCGCTCTTGGTACAACCGCGCGGGCGTGGAGCGGGTCATGGGCTTCTGCACCGACGAACAGCACCAGGAGTTCATGCGGCAAGCGCCGGACTTCGAGCGTCACCTGGTGCGCAGCGGCGTGCGGCTCTTCAAGTTCTGGTTCTCGGTGAGCCGCAAGGAGCAGCGAAGGCGCTTCAAGGAACGCGAGAACCACCCGCTCAAACAGTGGAAGCTCAGCCCCATCGACAAGGCGTCGCTCGACAAGTGGGACGACTACACCCGCGCCAAGGAGGTGATGTTCTTCGAGACCGACACCGCCGACGCGCCGTGGACGGTCATCAAGAGCGACTGCAAGAAGCGCGCGCGTCTCAACGCAATGCGCTACGTGCTCTCGTCGCTCCCCTATTCGAACAAGGACGAGGCGGCCATCGGCAAGATCGACAGCCTCATCGTGGGGCGCGCGCACGTGGTCTACGAGCGCGGCGAGAAGAGCCGCGCCGCCACCACCAACCAGCACGAGTAGTCTCAGCGCGACGAACGGCGGCGGAAGCGATCGAGCGCGGCCGCGGTGAGGATGATGGCGCCGGTGAGCATGTGCTGCACCCAGTTGGGTATTCCCAGGTGGGTGCAGCCGGTCTTGATGACCGTCATGAGAAACGCGCCCACCAGCGCGCCACCGATGGACCCTTCGCCGCCGGAGAGCGAGGCGCCCCCCACCACCACGGCGGCGATGACCTGGAGCTCGAGCCCCTCGGAGTCGGTGGGATCACCCACCGTTAGCGTCGCGAGCTCCATGAGCCCGGCGACGCCGGCGAGGGCGCCGCCCAGGGCGTAGACGAGGATCTTGGTGCGTTCCACCGGGACGCCGCAGAGTCTCGCGGTGGCCTCGTTCGACCCGACGGCGAAGACGTGGCGACCGAATCGTGTAAAGTGCAGAAGTGCCGCACCGGCCAGTGCGATGCCCAGCGCGACGTACACGCCCGGGGGCAGGAGACCGCTCTCTGGTGGCGTCACCAGGGCTTCGAGGCCGCGGATATCGGCGTCGATCTTCTGCTCGTTGGCGAGGCCCTTGGCTGCTCCCCGCAGGATGGTCATGCTCCCCAGGGTCACGATGAACGGCGTGATACGCAGGGCGGTCGTTCCCAGCCCGTTGAGCGCGCCGCATGCGGTGACCACCGCGATCCCCAGGAGCAGGGCCACCGGAACACTGGCGCCATGTTTGAGCTTCCAGGCCACCACCACGGTGGTGAGCGCCACCATCGACCCGACCGAGAGGTCGATGCCGCCCTGGATGATGATGAAGGTCATGCCGACCGCGGCAATGGCCACCACCGTCGTCTGGCGCAGCATGGTGGCGAGGTTCACGGCGCGTCCGAAGGTCTCGGGCGCGAGGAACACGAACAGGGCGTAGACCGCGAGGAGCGTGACCAGCGGCGCGAACCATGCCCGACGCCAGGGCCGGAATCCACCGAGCGAAAGCCCGCTCATGGTGCGCTCGCTTCCTCGAGGAGCATGGCCTCGGTCCGCTCTGCAACCGGGCGCGCGGGCCCCAACACTCCTCGGCGCATGACGGCCACGCGATCGCATGCACGCACCAGCTCGGCAAACTGACTCGATACCATGACGATGGCCTTGCCTCCCGCCGCGAGCCGCTCGAGGAGCGCCAGGATCTCCGCCTTGCTGGCGACGTCGACGCCGCGCGTGGGCTCGTCGAGCAACAGCACGTCGGCGCCCTGATGGAGTAGCCGCGCCAGCGCGACCTTCTGTTGGTTGCCGCCCGAGAGCTCGAGGGCCGCTTGCTCGGGGGTGGCCTTGATGAACAGCTCGTCGATGCGCGCCTCCGTGGCCCGCCGCTGCGCACCGGGGAGCACCACCGCGGGCATGCGCGAGAGGGTGACGTTGTCGGCCACCGAGAGCCCGAGCGCGATGCCCTCGCCTTTGCGGTCTTCACTGAGCATGCCCATGGTCGCGCGGGCGTCGAGCGCGCCGGAGCGCACCGGCTCCAGGCCGAAGATCGATCGCAGCAGCTCGGTGCGGCCGGAACCAACCAGGCCGGCGATGCCGAGGATCTCGCCGCGGCGGAGCTCGAAGGTGACGTCGCGCGGGAGCCGGGCTCCGGCGAGATGCGAGGTCGAGAGGACCACCTCGCCGGGAGTGCGCGTGCTCGCGTCGACCGCGCTCGCCGTCGTTCGCCGTGAGCGGTCGCCGGCCATCAGCTCGACCAGATCGTCGTTGCCGACGTCGGCGATGGCGCCGCTCCCCACGGTGATGCCGTCGCGGAGAACGGTGTAGCGATCGCACAGACGCCGTACCTCGTCGAGGAAGTGCGAGACGTACAGGACCGCGAGGCCGCGCTCCGCGAGGCCGCGGACCAGCACGAAGAGGCGCTCCGCGTCGTCTTTGGCGAGGCTGCTCGTGGGCTCGTCGAGCACCAACACGCGGGTTCCGGGCACCGCCAAGGCCCGGGCGATCTCCACGAGCTGCTGGTCGGCCACCGAGAGCGAGCCCGCGGCGGAGGCGGGATCGATGCGCGATGCGGCACTGCCCAGGACCTCGCGCAGGGCCTTCTCGGCCGTCGCGCGCACGACTTTGCGATCGACGAGGCCGAACCGGCTTGGCTCCCGTCCCAGCACCAGGTTGTCCTCCACCGAGAGGTGCGGACAGATGGCCAGCTCCTGATGCACCACCGACACGCCGGCGTCGCGTGCGGCACCGGGGGAGCGCGGCCGAAACGCCTGTCCGTCGAGGAGCACGGTCCCGGCGTCTGCTACGAGCACGCCACCCAGAACACCCATCAGTGTGCTCTTTCCGGCGCCGTTCTCGCCCAGCACCGCATGCACCTCGCCTGCGTGTACCTCGAGGTCGACGCGGACCAGGGCGCGCGTGGCGCCGAAGGCCTTGGTGAGCCCCGACACCGCCAGCCGTGTGCTCATTCCCCGAGCCAGGGCTTCAGGTCCGGCTGGAGTAGCTCTTTCATCTCGGGCTTCTCGATATCGGCCTTGGTCACCACGGTGGCGCCGGTATCGATGCGCTTGTCGACCTTCTGTCCCCTGAGGTGCGAGACCATGGTCTTGACCGCCAGGTAGCCCATCTTGAAGGGATTCTGCAGCACCAGCCCGTCGATGTGGCCGTCGCGCACCGCCTGCACCAGCTTCTCGGAGGCGTCGAAGCCGACGAAGTGCACCTTGCCCTCGAGCTTCTGCTTCTTCAGCGCCAGCAGCATGCCGAAGGTGGTGGACTCGTTGGGCGCGAACACGCCATCCAGGCCGCCGGCGCCGGCCTTCTGCGCCGCGAGCAGGTTCTCGCTGGTGGCAAAGGAGCTCTCGGTGGTCGCGCCGCCGTATTGGTTGTCGCTCACGACCTTTGCGGCAACGACCGCTCTGGCGGCTTCCAAGAAGCCCTTCTCGCGGTTGGCGGTGCTGGCGGAGCCTTCCTGGTAGCGAAGGAGTGCGACGTTGCCCTTACCGCCCATCTGCTTCAGCAGGTAGTCGCCCCCGAGCTTCCCCGCGGCCTGGTTGTCGGTGGCCACGAAGCTGGTCCAGTCGTCGCCCTGGAGGTCGGAGTCGAACAGCACCACCGGCACCTTGGCCCTGGTCGCAGCTTTCACCGGCGCCACCAGCCCCTTGTCACTCAGCGGCGCGAGCACGATGCCACTCACGCCCTGGGCCACGAAGCTCTGCACGACGTCGATCTGCCCTTTGAGATCGTCCTCTTTGAGTGGCCCTTTCCACACGATCTCGACGTTGTCCTCGCGCGATGCCTTCACCGCACCCGCGTGCACGGCCTTCCAAAACTCGTGGGTGGTGCCCTTGGGGACGACGGCGATGCGCAGCGGCTTCGCGCTCGCGCCCGTGGTGCCGGCCGGTTCGGAGCCGCCGGAGGGACGGTCCTTGGTGCACGAGGCCATGACGAACGCCGCAAACAAGAAGGGGAAAAGGCTCGTTCGCATGCGGCGATTAGAACCTCTTTCGCTGGTAGCGTCACGCGCCTTCACGCGTGGAGGCGCGGAGCTGCTGGCTACCTCCCGTTCCGCCGCTCCGTGGGGGCCAAGGTCTTATTGTGTGCATTTTGCACATAGATAGGCTCGGGCTCGGGCTCGGGCTCGGGCTCGGGCTCGGGCTCGGGGGTGCGTTTGCGCGCGGGGGGGCGCGTCTGTTTTTTTTGTTCCAGCGCGTCCGTCCGGGCCGGGGCCCCGGCGGCCCCCCGGTTTGCTTCGCCAGCCTCACGGCGGCGATTCGCAGATTTTCAGTTTCGATTCTTCACGCTGCCTCCGCGGCCTCGCGGCCGCCTCGGCGGCGGGATCTTGCGCGGTCTCGCTCGGTCGGTCGGTGAACCGACGCGGCGTACCGCACGCGGAAGCTGATGGGGATCAGCTTCGGCTCTCCCGGGCGGCGCTCCATCGGCGCCGGCCGGGAAGAAG
>Ga0075163_10001059_pt1 | contig 36608 bp, 32 predicted proteins | sample JI1023141ADNA_FD_71478 | JGI IMG/M metagenome (GOLD analysis project Ga0075163, IMG submission 71478) | Wastewater effluent complex algal communities from Wisconsin, to seasonally profile nutrient transformation and Carbon sequestration -... | ecosystem: Engineered > WWTP > Effluent > Algae...
ATTTTTCGCGATCGCACCAATGTACGTTATTCTTTTTTTGTCATTATTTGCAGCTATCTATCCAAACGACAATGGGCGGGCGCTCACCCCCGCCAATAAATTTCTGCTAGCGATAACAGTCGTATTTTCCGGTTTCATCGCCATCAGCCCAGAAAGCCTCATACCCACCGTTACCATGAGCTCGACGTTCAATCTCTATGGTATTGATCCTTTCTGGTACACGCTCTACACGCTCTATTTCAACGTGGCATTTATCATTGCCTTTGGCGAAATTATAGCCCACATCCGTCGCACAAAAGGTGCTGTGCGCCAGCGGTTGATGTATGTTTTTACTGGGACATTTCTCGTAGCGGCAATTTCTCTGGTGACCAATCTCATACTGCCACTTTTGGGCAATAGTAGCCTGGCATGGATCGGCCCTACGTCATCGCTATGTTATGTAGTGACGGTGGCAATTTCTATCGTGAAGCACCAGCTTTTTGATATTAAGCTAGCTGCCGTCCGAAGTGTCGCTTATATATTTGTCCTGCTCACAATGTCGCTGTTTTACTACGTATTTGCCTATGTCATATCCATAGTTGTGATTGGTAACCACGCTGCTGATGGAGTGAGCGTGAGCATGGTCAATATAGCGCTAGCTATCATCCTTGCGTTTTTGTTTCAGCCGATTAAAAGCTTTTTCGATCAAGTTACCGACAATATTTTTTACCGGGAAAACTATAAAAGCGAGGTCTTTTTTGCTGATTTGAGTGACCTACTGTCATCGACCGTTGACCTTCGTGGACTACTCGAACGTGCCTCGGCGCAAATTGCCAATACATTTAAGGCAGAGCAGGCATTTTTCTTTCTGTACTATACGAATGTCGAGAATCATCACATGTCGGCTGGTACGCGGGACCATTCGCGCTTGCCAATGCATGACGCAAGGATGCTCGATGAACACACGATGAGTTCGGGTACGGGAATCTTTTTAACTGATTTTCTCGACAACGAGAACGTTAGGAGAATGCTCAAAAGTCACAAGATCACGCTCGTGATGCCGCTACGTCATGCAGATCAAATAGCCGGCTATGTCATGCTCGGCGAACATAGGAGCGGAAATTATACCAAGCGAGACCTGAGGGTTCTATCGGCTGTGAGCAATGAGCTTGTCATTGCCATTCAAAACGCGCTGTCGCTGCATGAAGTGAGGGAGCTGAACGCTACCCTGCAACAGCGTATCGATGTCGCGACCAAAGAGCTTCGGTCCTCGAATGCACAGCTAAAACATCTAGACGAGGTGAAGGATGAGTTCATGAGCATGGCGTCGCACCAGCTGCGTACGCCGCTGACAAGTATCAAGGGCTATCTCAGCATGGTGCTTGAGGGCGACGTAGGCAAGATCACGCCACAGCAGGAGAAACTACTTCTCGAGGCGTTTAATAGTAGTGAGCGCATGGTCCGGCTCATCTCTGATTTCTTGAATGTTTCTCGTCTGCAGACAGGCAGATTCTTGATCGAAAAGAAGCCGTTTGAACTAGGCGAGGTAGTCAGGCAGGAGGTGGGTGACTTGCAGATGATAGCATCGAGTCATGCACTGAAGCTACGTCTCACTGTTAGCAGCAAGCAGCCACTTTGTGTTAATGGCGACGCTGACAAGATTCGACAGGTGATGATGAACTTTATCGACAATGCAATCTATTACTCGAGAGAAAAAGGCACGATTATCATCAACCTAGAGCGGGTGAAGAACGAAGTCGCCTTCACGGTTGTCGATACGGGTATCGGCGTACCCGAGGAAGAGCAGTCCAAACTCTTCACGAAATTCTTCCGTGCCAAAAACGCCCGTAAGCAACGTCCTGACGGAACTGGCGTCGGACTATTCCTGGCTCGCAAGGTCATATCTGCGCACGGTGGCACTATATTGTTTAGTTCAAAGGAAGGCAGGGGAAGTACCTTTGGATTTACATTGCCCCTTCAAGATATCAAGAGATCTGCGGTGCCTGTAGCGCCGAAGCCGGCTATCAAAGCTATTACCAAATAAGATCAATAATACCTATCAAGGTAATGATCAGGACGATTCCAATACCACCAGCGATAAGTCCAGGTTTCGCGACACGCTTGTGATCAAGCCACCATTGGTGGACAGGATTGCGCTTGACGGCGCTGACTTTGAAAATCGTTGGACGAGACGCAGTGACGCTGCCGTGGTATTTCTTGTTTCGCTTCTTTTTATTGCTCATTATATTTATGATACCGCCAATCCGTTCATAAACAAAGCAATCATACGTAGCAAGGGCAACAATACAAATAACCCCCGCCATAGGCAGGGGTTATTTGGGAGTTCGAGTCGTAGACTCGCATAGGAGCGGTCAGACTCGATTAGCTTCGTAGTAAGTTACGGAAACGGTCACTGCGTACAGCGTAAACTAGAGCTGCAGTGATACTACCGATACCAGTGATTGCGAGGATGCCGCCATCGATACCAGTTTGTGGTAGCTCTGGTGGTACATCTTTACAAACTTTGTTGACAACAACGTTTGCTGTGTCAGATTTGCTACCGTTATCAGTTTCAACAGTTGCAGTGTTCACGAGTGTGTTTGTACCACACTTGAGTTTGTCTGCAGTAGCAACCTTTGCCTGGAACTTCACAAATGCATTACTGCCAGCTGTGTAAGCGCCGATGTTGATACCAGTGCCAGTTACGACATTGTTATCAGCAGTAGCTGTCCATTTGCCCTCAGTCTTTGCATTTGCAAAGTGAGTAGTGCTTGGAACGTAGTTGATACCGTTAGGTAGTTGGTCTTTAACGACAACATTGTTTTGAGTTACAGAACCAGTGTTCTTGTACTGGATTTTGTATTCAACAGTGTCGCCAGGGTTGGCGTTGATGCTTTTGCTAAATGCGTTGGCACCAACTTTTGAAACAGTCTTAGTAACGTCGAAGTCAGGGGCAACCGCCTTGAAGCGGAAGATTACCCAACCTTGGAATTCAGTACAGCCAGGAACTTTGCCGTCTAGGGCATTGTAACCAAGGTTTGCACCAGTGGTGAACAAGCTATCAGGCATTGTTGAGCCGTTGACTGAACCTGCGCTAGTGATCTTGGCAGAGCCTTGAACGTAACGTAGGGCGAGGTCAGCGTTTGCTGATCCGTATGCTTCATCCCAGATTGTGCCAGGAGTTGCGTTGCTTGCGCTAACAAAACCTGTCACGCGAGCCTTTTCGCCAGCTTTTACGCTAGCAGGCATTTGTACACGTACCTTGGCGTTTGTTGCAACACCAGAGTAGTCGTGTGCCGCATCGTTGAAAATCTGTGATGCGTTGTTGTGGTAGAACACATATGCTTCGTATTCTTTACCAGCTTGAAGAGCGATGTCGTCTTTGTATGTACCGACACCGGCTTCACGGATACCGACGAAGTTTCGTTCGTCACCTTGCTTTGGGTTGTCTGTGATCGAGTTAAACGTCACATATGTGGCTGGGTGAGCCATTGTGAAAGTCGGGCGATCTGGTCCCCATGCAAGCAATGCAGCAGGAACGACGACAACACCGACTAGGGCTGCGCTAAGGGCAGCGAGTTTTGGTGAACGCTTAACAGCGTTAAAAAATGCTTTCATACATTCTCCTCTCCGGTACTCCACCTACCAGAATTAGTTATATTATTTACTACGAGGCTAATTGTTAAGGTTAGTCAGCAAATCAGATTGTTACAATGCATTACCTGTAATAGGTTGCACACAAAGCATGACGTACGTCGTGTATTTGCATACAAAACATGGGTAAGCCCCCGGTGCCAGCAAAGCTGGCGACCGGGGGAGTCCCGTACTGCTATGAAATTGTTATTGAGTTGTTATGCCCCGTCAGGGTCACCGATTCCACCGTCAGACGGCTCCTCGACTTCACCTGGCATTTCCGAAATCACTTCCGGAGGATCCTCTCGGACCGGTTCGTCGGGGACGATTGGCGCATCTGTTTCAACAGACGTATCAATCGGATCCTCTTCGACCGGTTCTTCCGTCTCAGGTTCCCCTGGAGGCGGCGGCATCGGTGTGACACCGGGAGGAGCCGGCGGACCCGCATTGGGGTCCTTCGGCGGCGGGCATCGCTCGGGCGGGCACGGCTGACAGTTCACTGTACAGGGAGGTTCGCAATTCACCGTACACGGCGGTTCGCAATTCACTGTACAGGGAGGCTGACAATTCACCGTACACGGCGGCGTACAACCGGGCGAACCCGGAGGACACGGCGGCTGGCATACATTCGGCGGACCCTCGCACGGGGGCGGAGGAGGCGGCGTCGATGCCGGTGGAGGCGGAGGAGGCGTTCGCACGATCCTCGTCAGCCACCAGATGTTGTAGCAGTCGACGAAAACGCCGGCATTGCCACGATATCCCTTTACCTTGCCATCCTTGTCTAGCACCAACGGAGCCAGAGACACGCGGACCTGCTTCTTGCAATCAGCGAACTGATTCAGCTGGTCGACTTCCTGGCCTCGCGTATTCACGATACAGCTGTGGCGCACGATAGGCGTTACGTCAACGACCGCCTTGCCCTTGTTGGGGCCAGACGTGACTTCGCCCGGGAGTAGATCCCGTACTTCCTTCTGATTCCGTGCCTGTGCGTCGGACATTTCAGCTTCCGACAGGTTGGCAATCAGAATGAAGCTCGTGCGCTCCGTGGGCATAGCCTCGGACCACAGCTTGACGTCGTTCCAGTTGAACCCCGTTTCGGGGGCAAACCGGTTGACGGCATCGCGATACCAGTCCAGGTCGTGTGTCTCCACGCAGTCGTACAGACTCTTCCAGTTGAACAGAACACCGCACTTGTCTCGAAGTTCATTCGAAACGACGGGCGGGGTATCTGCAAAACCGGTTGAGTCGCCGATTACAGTGGGTCCACCTTCGACCAGCGGCAGTGTTGCCAGCGTTCCATCAGCCATCGTTGCCTCTGCTGTCGGTCCCTCATCTGACGGCGCAGGCGCCGCAGCGGGGGTTGACGTGGGAGGCGTAGATGTTGGCGCCGATGAAGAGGTCGTGGTCGAGTCTCCGTTGCCGAAAGGATCACCATCGCCGATGTTACCAACGACAATAGCGACAACCAGGGCAACGATAACCGCGAGTGCGGCAATGACCCATGGCCAGATACGACGAGGTTCCCGTTCATAGGGATCTTCGTCGTCATCGCTCATGTTGACATATTCTTCGTTGATGGAAGAACGGGGCTCCTGAGCGTTGCTGACGTCTTCTTCGTAGTAGTCGTCGTCATCCGGATCTCGTGTGTCACTCATTTGTGATCACTCTCCTTCGTCCCTCCTTCCGAGAGGGCTCGTAGTTTTACTTGCGGGCCCTCATGGACACCGTTTCGATGACCACTATGTGATCAGCAAAACGGTGTCCAGAAGGGGACGGGTGAGTGATAATTTTTCATAGCATGTACGGAACACAGAGCGGTAAAGCTCTGCGCTGCATAGCAGCACTGTAGGCATAGGTATGTTTACGCCCAAAGTGCTGCCATGCTCAGTACATGTACTGTAACAATCTGATTTGTTAACGATCACCGTCACCAATGAGTCTCCACCTCATAGCAACTGTCTTCGTCATTCTATCACAAAACGCTTAAAATGTCAATAAGCACGATACATTTTTGACGTAAGCACAATATAGTATCATCCGGTGATTTCATTAAGTTGATCAACAGGGGTGGACAAAGCATTTCAATTCTGATATAGTGGTCGGAGTTGAGATTAAAGACACTTGTTTAAGGTGTTAGAAATTTCACAAAATGCACCTAATCTCATCGTCTAATGTGAGAAGCGCTGCGTATTAAAAATTCGGTCTCCATTTGATCTAAAGATCAAATTGCGCCCAAAATCCTCGGAAATGGTCAAAAGTGCGAGCACTTTTGCTTCATTTCACTCAGATTTTGGTCTCATCGTCTAACGGTTAGGACACCAGGTTTTCATCCTGGCAATCCGGGTTCGATTCCCGGTGAGATCACCAAAGAAATAAACCCATCCTTGTGATGGGTTTATTTCTTTGGCTCCTCCCGCGGGATCGAACCCGGATGCATGGCAAGGCCATGCGAATCCGGCGTTCGGCGTAGTGCGGTGAAATTCTGGAAAAGTTTACTTTTGCCAGAATGAGCAAACGGAGGAGCGGAACAAAGTGGAGCGATGTCCCGGTGAGTTATATCATCTTGCGTTGGACTCGGTGAGATCACCTAATAACAGATACATGAAAAAAGGCGCCTCCGAGGAGACGCCAAACGTGAACTTAATGCAACATGCCCGGAAGGGGAATTTACGCTTTCGCGTAATTACCCCTTCCGGGACTTACTGCTATTGATCGAATTAAAGAACACATTTACTACAATACAATAATAGATAAAAATATGCAACCTTGAGTTGGCGAAGCTCTACTTGCGCCCCTTGCCAGCCGCCCCCAAATGATCCGCAGTTCGTTCCAGCAAAAACAAACTCACATCATCCTTGGTTTTGCCCTCGGCATGGAACGGCGTGCGGACAACACGGATGAGCTGCAGCACGTACACGAGGATAAACATGATAGCCCCGGTGATTACCGTGCTCGAAACAAACGGATCCATATCTGTTAGTAGTAGGAGCGTCGCGGCCAAGACGACGATAGACCAGGCCAAAATGTTAGCTGACGGCAGGAAAGTAATTCGTTGGATGTAGTTTACACGAAACAGATGACGCAGGAGTAGCGCCTGCTGCTGCTTCAGTTTAACGATGAAATTCGCTGGTACGCCGGCTTTTTCCATCTGACTATGGAGTTTGTTGAGGTTGTGGATTTCCAGGCGAGTGGTGCTTTTGCGGCTGCTACTACGGAGGTCAACCAGATAGCCGCGTGTGATTGCATGCAATTCCTCTTGGTATTTCTGTGCTTTGAATTTAGGGTAGTTCTCTTCGATAGACAGTGCATCCTCGTACATGCTTTCAAGTATCGATGAGATTTCAGCAGGTATGCGCTCTGACTCCTTGAAATCAGCGATAGTTGCAGACAGCAAGAAACCAATCACGAAGATAACGCCTGATATGACGCTACCGTGCAAAGACCCGAGGGTTATCGGCTCCAATTCAAAGTAATGCAAAATGTATTTTGCCGCTACGACCGCCGCGGCTGCGATAACTGAAATAAAGAATATTCTATATATTTTAAACATGCGTCTATCCATTATACCGTTCACGTCGGGTCGCTGCCAGTATAAGCAGCTTCATTTGTATCAGAAACAAAGCCTTTTATCAGGTAAGTAGATGATGTATGCTTGATTTATCCTGTTCATCGATTACATAGGTGAGAAATGAAAGAACGGAAGAACCTTCTCTGGACTACCATTGCAGTGATTATAGGTGTTATATGCCTCATAGTCGTGACAGTAGTAGTCAATTCAAATGATGATACACCGTCGGACATGCCGACAACAGTATCGCCAGTACCGACTCAGACGACTTCCAAGTCGAGGCCGCCAGTAACAGTGACTAAGACTGAGACGAAGCCACCGGCGACGGTGACCGAAGTAACTACTGTGCAGCTACCACCAGCAACTTCAACCTCCACTCAGTTGCCAGAAGACTGCAGCGTAACACTAGATGGCTGGAATAACGGCGGGCCCAAGGGCACTGGTGAGACCTATGCACCCATGGAGTCTGAAGTCGTCTCGGTGCGTATCGGGCAGCACGCTTGTTTCGATCAGGTGACGATCGACATCAACACGGAGTCTGCGGTCGGGTCGCATTTTGAGTATGTGACCAACCCAACTTCTGACGGCTCTGGAAATTCTCCGGTTCCGTCAGTTAGCGGCGGCGCCGTACTGCAAGGTGTGGTGAATGCGTGGTCGAAGAATCTCAAAGCATCGGGTGCGCCCTATACGTACGGCCCTGAGTACTTTGAGAACTGGCAGGCGCTTCGCGAAGTTCGTTACGACGTCACACACGAGGGGCGTACGTCGTTCTTTATCGGCACCGTGGCGAACAATGCATTCCGGATGAGGACTTGGATGGATCATGGTATCCGCAAAGTCATCATTCAAATCGCACACTAGGGTTTTAACCCTAAAAGCCCCATCTACGCAGTATGACTGCGTAGATGGGGCTTTCTTCATGTGAAGAATCCCACAGATTTAACGAATGATCATAAGTACAATCGACCTACCAACGTAATACATAAGGAGATAGCCCATGCCACGTGCGGATGATTTACAACAAATGGCAGATCGAAAAAACGATGAAGCCGACCAATTTACCCAGCAAGCCCAACAACGTCATGAAGAGGCAGAGCAAATTGAATTACGTGCTCAGACAAGTCGTCAGGAATCTAGTAAGTACGCCACGCAAGCTGCTGAGGAGCGTATACGAGAGGCCCAGCAGCAACAAAGGGAAGCCGAAGAACAGAGGCGACGCGCTCAAGCTACCTAGTTTTAGTAGTTGACCCCAGGATCACCCTGGTCGCCATCTTTGACGTTCTTGCCCTTCCATTTTTTCAAAATAGTTGCTGACCCCGCTAGGATTAAAAGGACACCTATCCCGGTGAAGAACCATCCGAGAATCTCTCTGAGGGAGGGGAACGTGACGATATCAAGCTGATGCAGCAAAATTGAACAGCCGCTCATAAGAAGGAGGAGCCCGAGGATTGTTGCAAAACCTCCACCAGAAACAAGCAGAAGACCCAAAATGACTGAGGTGAAGGGGAACCAGAAGCCAAATGCCTCCCAGGCAAATGAGTTGGTGATCATAGTGGTGCCAAGTATAAGTACCATCGTACCTATGAATAGTTGGTAATACTGTCGTTGATAAGACACTTTATCTTTATCGGTGGTGGCCATGGTGTTCCTCCTTACGTTACTTTTGGCGCGACCTGTAATCGCGATTGTTCTCGGTACCTCATGTAGACATCAAATGTTGTCGTGAGCAAAATCGCGATCAGCGGACCGTAGATAACTCCAAGGATACCGAAATATGCGATACCGCAGAATGTTGAGAGTGTCGTGATTGCAGGTAGTAACTTGGCGTTTTTGGGTATGAGTTTTACCCGCATGAAACTATCGATATTGCAGACTACGCCGAGGTATAGCACGAGCACCCACGCGGCTGTCCAGAATTGTTCAAGGAACATGGCAACGATACAGATAGGGATCATCAAAATACCGCTGCCGAGGGGTACCATGCCCAGGAGGGTGAATATGATGACGAAGAACACGAAATAGCCGCCCAGTCCGAGGGGGATCAGTAGCAATGCGCACAGAACCGCCGTGACGAAGGCGATGAAAAATTGCGTCCTGAGACTGGACGCAACAATGGTGCTGGCGCGGTCAAAATAGAGGTCGTTTGCTTCGTGCTCAAAGGGACTGAGCGTGTGCAGGATTCGTCGGATCGAGGCGCCGTAGATGAGGAAAGTGTTGAATAGGAATCCGTAGAGTATAGCTGATGTCATGATAGTTGGGATACTGGAAGCAACATTAACGATGACGGCCGTAAAGCCATTGATAATGGCCGGGATGATTTCCTTGATAATGGTTTGAATATCTTCATAAGTAATGACAGGCGTACCGCCGGTAAAAGGGGCAAATGTCCGGTTAATGACATCGACGATCGGATGTCCGGCGATGTGAAGCGGACTTTCAGGGTGGACATCGAGCTCCGCTAATGTACCTGCAAACGATATGCCCTGCGCGATAGCTAAGATGATGACTATGATGGCCGGGATGACGACGATGGCGATACTCAAGATCATTGTTAGTGAGGCGGCGAGTCGCTGAGAGAATTTCCGTGATAATGACTGGTATATAGGTGAGAAGATGGATGCGAGGACTGCCGATAGGCAGATAACGGCGAGAAATGGGAGGAAAAAGATAAGTGCGATGACAACGGTGATCAATCCAATAAGCGCCCAGTTTGGTTGATGTCGGCTCACCGAGGTGCTGTGCACGCTCATGTCCTCCGCTTACCTCTTTATTATAGCAAGAATGGTTTTTACTACCTCCGTAGCAAGATAGCAAACAAAGTCTTTTATCAGATATGGCGAGTGTGTATACTGTACATATCCTATTCGTTCGACTATTGAGGTGAAAATGAAACGGAAGCACATTTTTTGGTGGGCGCTGTTCGGGGTGGTGATACTGGCTCTTGGAGTAATGGGCGTGAGAACTTTGGTTTCTCCGAGTGATTTACCGTCCGGTGTATCGACCACGACACCACCTGTCTCGGTGGTGCCGACAACTGAAAAGCCGAAGCCAACCACAACCACGGTGACCGCAACTGTTACGGTACCACCAGTGACAACGGCAAATACGATCACGGTCACGGCACCTCCTCCGCTTCCACCAGCAGGATGTGTTCAGAATGATTTGAACACGGCGGACTGGGATATGACAGACGACAATAGCGATCGCGGCAACTATGCAAACGCTGACGGCAAAATCGCCGCTCTGGCACCGACTACCGGTGAGTGCTATGACACGATCGTACTGACAGTGTATGACGATCTGCGTAATAACCCGGTTCTTCATCCGGATCTCGCTGACGATGATCCCATGAAGTACGAATGGGTGACCTTCCTGTCAGGCTATATCGACGACGGTGAGATGCTGATGCACGATCCGGTCGGATCGGTCGTACCGACAAACAGCGCTGCCGTGCTTCATCTGACGGTTCTGGCACACGCGGAAGCGGGAGATTTGCTGCCCAAGATCGACGACGGTAATCTCTCCGAGGGTGTGCCGCCATTGTATCGGTTTGATGCTGGCAGCGATTTCGTGTCGCTCAATGAGGTTCTGTGGGCTGGTTCATTCGAAAGTACAACCAGTTTCGGACTTGGCGTGAATGGCAAGACGCCATATGCCGTTCATTACGGACGTGTCACTCTCGATGTGACCGAAGTGATCATTCACGTGGCGCACAAGTGAGCTAGGCTCGCACAAAGCCCCACCTATGCAGTAATGCTGCGTAGGTGGGGCTTTTCACTTCTCAAGTCAGCATGTCGTGTCTTTAACTGCTATAATTTATTCAATGAGCATCTTTAAACGAACAAAAATCCTTGCATCGGTTGGTCCGCCGATCGATAGTTACGAAATGATAGAAAAAATGGCGAAGGCTGGCGTCAACGGCTTCCGTCTTAACTTTAGCCACGCTCGCTACGAGGATGTCGATCACCAGATTCCTTGGATTCGCCAAGCAGGCGAAGCAATCGGCAAGCCCGTGGCAATTCTTCAGGATCTGCAGGGACCAAAGATTCGACTAGGAAATCTCCAGCATAACATCGACGTCAAAAAGGGCGATGTGCTGACACTGGAATATGGTGTTGATCACGACGGTGCCTATCTGTTGCCAACCCAGTACAATCTCGCAGAGAAGGTAAAAGTTGGCGAGCCGATTTATATCTTTGATGGCAAGGTCCGGACAACGGTCACTGAGATACCTCGCGATACAGCAGTAGTCGTACGAGTTGAGAACGATGGTGTGTTGATGAGCCGCAAGGGCATCAATCTTCCCGATACAGACTTCGGCGGCGACATCTTGACGCCAAAAGACCTAAAAGATATCGAATATGGCGCGACGAAGGACATTGATTATGTAGCGCTTAGTTTTGTGCAGTCTGCTGAGGATATCCACAATTTGCGCCAAATTCTTGTCGGTCTGGGGTCGGATGCGCAGATCGTTGCCAAGATCGAGACAAAAGCCGCGATCAAAGACGGCGTGCTCGAAGCAATCGTCAAGGCAAGCGATGGTGTGATGGTTGCTCGCGGCGACTTGGCTGTAGAAGCTGGAGCCGAGATCGTGCCAATTGTGCAGCGCAAAATCATAGCGCTCTGTCGCAAGCATGGCAAATTATCGATAGTAGCAACGCAGATGATGGCGAGTATGGTCAGCATGCCCGAGCCAACCCGTGCCGAGGTGAGCGATGTCGCAACAGCGGTCATCCTGGGTGCTGATGCCGTGATGCTCAGTGACGAGACGGCGAATGGCGAGTACCCACTCGAGTCTGTTAGTGCGATGAAAAGAGTGATCCTCTACACCCAGGAACATATCGCAGTCGCGCCGCTGATGGATATTATCAAGGGAACAAAATCTGCTCGTGATGCAATCAGCGCGGCGGCAGTGAGCCTCGCTGAACAAGTTGGTGCCAGCGCGATTATCGCTGAGACACGGTCCGGCGCGACGGCAGCCAACATTGCTGCACATCGCCCGAACTTACCGATTATTAGTGTCACGAGCGAACAACGTTCAGCACAGCAACTAGCTCTCAGTTACGCCAATAAATCGTTTGTCCGACCAGATGGTGAAGTCGCAGGTTTTGAACTTGCGATCCATCTGAAAAAGGAAGGCTTCTTCGGTAGCGAATCACCAACTATAGTGGTGATCGTGAGCGGGCGACAGCCGGGCCTAATAGGTGGCACCGATACTATACGCGTCCGTGTCCTCGAGTAAATCTTGCCCGTTCGGCGGATTGCTGCGTTAGTCACTCCGATGCTCACTCGATGTACCGGTCTGTACGCCTCGTTCCGTTTCTCGCGACTGCCTTGTACTCCATCCGAACGGACAAGATTCTTGCGCTAGTCACAGAAGAGAAAATAGATTATTATGAAGACAAATAATTAAGGTGGGGTAATTAAGGTGGGATTCTTTAAGCAGACAGTGCGCGATTTGCCGCTTCATCACGGCAAACACTACCGTATATTGATTCGGGTTGATTACAATGTGCCGTTAAAAGACGGTAAGGTGAGCGATGATTTGCGTATCCGTGCCGGTTTGCCAACCCTACAGTATTTGCTTGAGCATGGCTGCTCACTCGTCCTCATTAGCCATCTCGGGCGTCCCGACGGTCATGATCTGGCTTGTAGCCTCGAGCCAGCGGCTGATCGTTTGAGTGAATTACTCGGACAAAAGGTGCTGTTTGTTGATGACACCGTCGGTGACGCAGCGTTTCAAGCGGTGAAAAAAGCACCTGCCGGTAGCGTTGTCGTGCTACAGAACCTTCGTTTTGATACTCGTGAGGAAGAAAACGACATGGATTACGCCAAAGCGATCGCTCGTGTTGCCCAGGCGGATTTCTTTGTTCAGGACGGGTTTGGGGTTGTCCACCGCGCTCATTCGAGTACCGAGGCTATGACCCACCTGCTTCCAAGTGCGGCCGGGCTTTTGCTGGAGAAAGAATACACGACAATCACCGAAGCTATGGAAAACCCAGCTCGACCCTTCGTAGCTGTACTAGGCGGAGCAAAGGTCAGCGATAAGATCAAAGTCGTAGAGCGATTCGTCAAAATGGCGGACACGGTACTTATCGGTGGCGCAATGGCGAATACGTTTCTGGACTACAAGGGCTACTCAGTAGGCGCAAGCAAAGTTGAGGAGGGACAAAAAGAAACACTCGATGGGATTTACAAAGCTGCTCAGGAAAAATCCGGTGGTGATGTTGATTCATTTGTCGTGTTGCCGTCGGATGTTGCCGTTGCTCCTTCGGTTGATCCTTCTGAAAAACGGACGAATAAAGACGTGAAAGATATCCAGCCGGCTGACATGGCACTTGATATCGGAGATAATAGTATTGAGCACTTTACCTCTATCATCGCGAAAGCAGGAACGGTTATCTGGAACGGTCCAGTTGGAATGAGCGACCTGCGCGAGTTTGCCCATGGCTCTGCGCGCATCGCACTGACTCTTGCGACGCATCCCAACATCACCTCTATTGTGGGTGGCGGAGACACCGCGGATTTTGTCTTGAAATGGGACGCCAAAGAAGGCGGCAGTTTCACGCATGTTTCAACGGGTGGTGGCGCTAGTTTGGACTTGATGGCAGGCAATAAACTGCCAGGCGTTGAAAGCCTTCTCGACTCTCGGTGAAAAATACGTTAAACTAATCTCAAAGAAAGCATAAGTAATATGGCATCCACCAAAAAACTCATCGTTGGTAACTGGAAAATGAATTTCACTATTCATGATGCTAGTATTTTTGTGCATAAATTGGCCAAAGAAATCGATGTTCACCGAGATGTCGAAGTCGTTCTGGCGCCAACCCTCCTTGCGCTTCAACCGGTAAGCCTTCAGATTGACAGGCGTCAGTTCAAATTGGCAGTTCAGAATTTCTATTGGCGTGATTTTGGTGCATTTACGGGTGAAGTCTCTGCCAGCCAGCTACGTGGTCTCGTGGAGTACGCACTGATTGGCCATAGTGAACGTCGTCATGTTTTCCATGAACACGACAAGGATATCCGTAGTAAAGTTCAGGCTGCACTTCGCAATGATATCCGCCCTATCCTATGTATTGGCGAAACAGCGCACGAGCGTGCCGCCGGTGAAACAAATGATAAGATCCACGATCAGCTTCTTGGCGGACTGGCAAATGTCACAAGTGAAGAGTTTACAAATGTTGTCATCGCTTATGAACCTGTATGGGCGATTGGTACGGGTAATAACGCTACTCCGGATGATGTCGAGAAAGCAATTCGCGCAATTCGTCGCCAGATCGAACATTTGTATGGCAAAACTGCGGCCGGTCACGTTCGTATCCTTTATGGCGGTAGCGTGAAGAGTGATAGCGCCAAAACATATCTTGCTACGCCTGGTGTGGATGGTCTACTTGTTGGAGGCGCGAGTCTCAATGTCCATGAATTTGAAGCAATTGTCGCTGCTGCGCACCAAACGGGGAATGTTTAGTGTCAGATATTGATTTTGATGAACTAGACAAAGCCGTCAATAGCATCATGGGCAACGTAAAAGGCGGCAAAGATGACGCGCCGAAGGCGAAGACTCTTGAAGTGAAAGACACGTTGAAGCCGGGCGAAGAGCCTAGGTACAAGAAGCTTGACGAAGTCGCGCAAAAGATTGGCAATGAAGCACTCGAAAGCGAACATGAGCAAACGCTCGTCGAGCATTTCGAACCGACACAATCAGCCGAAAAACCAGAGTATGACAAGTTGGGTGAGATCGCCAAAACTATCGGTAGCGAGACACTAGAAGACGCCGTGCCAAATGAAAAGCCTGCCGCTGCTGCAGAGTCTGAGCCAGTTGAAGACAAACCAGTAGAAGCGGTAAAACCTGTCGAAAGTCAGCCAGTTGTAGTGACAAAGGCGCCTGTGGCAAAACCAGCTGCTGGTGGTAGGTTCATGGATGTCGTCCATCCTTCCTCTGACATGCGCACTGCGCCCGCACCTACAGCAACAAAACCAATAGTCGCATCATCACGTCTTTCTATAACACCACTTAGCTCACCAACAGTCACTCCTGCACCGGTGGAAGACGGAGCCCCTACGCCATTTTTGCCCGACGCTAACGATAAGGTAGAGAAGCGCCCTCTTGGCGCCGTCCCATCTCCGTTTACTAGCGAACCTGAAGAAACGTCTACTCCCGAGAAGGATGCTGCAGAGCCAAGCCAGCCAGCTGCAGAGACAAGCTTTACGAATGGCGAAGTCGATACGAAGAAGTCTGAGGATAGCGACGATACTCAATTAAACCTCAATGCCGCTGCCATGACTTCCGAACCAACCGCCGAAGAAAAGGCGCTGCAGGAGATCGAAGCCAAGGAAGTGAGCGCGGCAGATCTTGAACCCAAGGACGAGTCAATCGAAAAAGTTGAATCCGGCGATACTGAACATCTCCGAGAAATGACCGATCCTAAACATGCCAAGACAAAGGGTCATGACGCAAATGCTACCGGTGCAATCTATAACGTTGATGAATATCACAAACCCTTAAGCCACCCGAAAAAACAAAAATCTGGTTGGGGTAAAGTACTTATTATCATATTGATTATTGTTATTTTTGCCGCATTTGCCGGTGGTGCATATTTCTTCCTCGTAGGCGTATAGAACACATCTTCGTTTACGGGCGTTATTTCTTGTATACTAATAGGAATGAATAGTCTTGAGGGTTTAAATCCGGCGCAGGTTTCGGCCGTGCGCCAAGCATCCGGTCCGTTACTTATTTTGGCTGGAGCGGGGAGCGGCAAAACAAAAACATTGGCTCATCGCATTGCTTATTTGATGGAGCATGAGTCGATCTGGCCCAATGAAATCTTGGCCGTGACTTTTACTAACAAGGCCGCACGAGAGCTACGTGAACGCGTGTGGCAACTCACCAAACCGGCGACGCATGAAGTACCGCGAAGCTTCATGCCATGGATGGGGACATTTCACGGTATCTGTGTACGACTGCTACGCATGGACGGCGCGGCGATTGGCGTTGCCTCAAACTATGTGATCTATGACGAGGACGATCGTCAAAGTCTGATTAAATCTGCCATGAAGGAACTATCGATTGATACTCAGCAGATCAAACCTCGATCGGTGAGTAGCATCATTAGCAATGCTAAAAACGAGCTCAAAACACCGGAAGATTTTGAAGCTGGTGCCACGTATCCCAACGCGCGTAACATCGCCAAAATCTATACCCGCTATGAAAAGTTACGTAAAGCTGCTGGCGCACTCGATTTTGATGACCTCCTGATTGAGACAGTTAGGTTGCTGCGTGATCACAAAGACATCCGTGAAAAATGGCGAACAGCATTCAAGCATATTTTGATCGATGAGTACCAGGACACGAACGCGGCGCAGTACGCTATCGTGAAATACCTCGTGAACGATACACAGAATATCTGTGTCGTTGGTGACGACTGGCAGTCGATTTATAGTTGGCGCGGCGCGGACTTCACGAATATCTTGAACTTTGAGCGTGATTATCCAAGTGCTTTGGTCATCAAACTGGAACAAAATTATCGTTCAACCAATGCAATCTTGGCCGCCGCGCAAACCGTGATTAGCAAAAACAAAGTTCGCACAGACAAAAAACTCTGGACCGATCTTGGCGAGGGCGCACCTGTCGAAGTACATGCAACCTACGACGAGACAGAAGAGGCGAGTCTGGTCGCCGGACGTATCGCGACGCATGTCAGCATGAAAGCACGTGGCTATCGCGATTTCGCGATACTCTACCGCATGAATGCGCAGTCAGCGCCACTTGAGCGTGCGCTTCGATTGCAGCGCATACCGTATCAATTAGTCGGCGGCGTGCGGTTCTATGACCGCAAAGAAATCAAAGATATCATCGCGTACTTGCGAGTGATCTATCAACCGAACGACCGTTTGAGTTTTAGCCGTATCGTGAACATTCCGGCACGCGGCATCGGCGCAACCAGTCTCGAGCGATTCCTGACATGGCAGGGGGGTACCGGTCTCGATGTGATTGGTGCGTTAAATCGAGTACACGAAGCAGACGGTCTGACGCCAAAAGCCAAAGCCGCGCTGGGTGTACTCGGCACGCATATGCGTAGTCTGCAGGACATGTTGGCGGACTCTGCCGCACCGGCCGATATCATCGAACATCTTTTGAAAGTGACGAATTATCGAGATCATTTGCGCGACGGAACACCGCAGGCGGAAGAGCGCGAGGAAAATATCGGGTCACTATTGTCCGACGTTCGTGTCTTTGCTGACATGTCAGAATTTCTCGAGGAAACAGCACTGATCGCGAGTGCTGACGCCGAAGCTGGTGGTGATAAAGTGACACTCATGACACTACACGCTGCGAAAGGTCTGGAATTTCCGGTTGTATTTATGGTTGGCATGGAAGAAGGCATCTTCCCGCATAGCCGCGTGTACGAAGCGGGTCCGGCAGAACTCGAAGAAGAGCGACGCCTTTGCTATGTCGGTATGACTCGTGCACGAGAGGAGTTGCACCTGACGTATGCTCGTTCGCGATTGCAGTTTGGCCAGCGCGGCTACAACGAAGTGTCACGCTTCATTGCCGATATGGGTAACCAGATCGCTGCCATGGATCAGTCCGCCTATAGTATTGAGCATCAAGATGATGTGTTCGTGAGCGATGAATTGCCGTTTTCTATCGGTGATAGAGTGCGCACATTGGCATTTGGTGATGGCGAAATTGTTGAAATTGACGGCCTGGCTGTATCGATCAAATTTGATCGTGGTGGTGTCAAAAAATTGAATGCCGAATATGCACGACTGGAGCTGCTGTGAGACGAGCCTATCTGGCCATTGGTCGGATACTCAGTCCACTATTCATCATCGGTCTGCGTTTTTTCACACTCCTGACGGGTGTTGAGCGCGTCCGCGTCATCGTTCTCAATGAGCGCGGTGAAATCCTTCTGCTCAAAGGTGTTATTTCTGATGCGAAATGGTCACTACCGGGCGGTGGTATTGAGCGAGGGGAGACACCTATATCGGCTGCTAGACGAGAGCTGTTAGAAGAGACAGGTATTGAGGTCCAGGAAAAAGACTGCAAGTACTTGGCAACACTAGAGAAGGTAGCAACCGGAGCGTCGTACAGGGCGCCGTTGTTTTTATTACGTATACATAGTTCAGCACTGCCGGATCATTTGGTCAACAAGTGGGAGATTGCGGAAATTGGGTGGTTCCAGATGAGTAAGTTACCTGTCCCGCTGAGCCATCTCGTCGAAGTTGCAATTAGCACACATAAATCCGATTTTTAACAGGGGTAATTATTTGCTCTCCGCGTCCCATTTCTGTACAATGGGAAACGCTCCATGTGAGTGGGCATTTATATGAGAATATCCCTTCCATCACTAAATTTGGGTAGATACATTCTCCTCCTTATGGCGGCGATGTTACTATTTCCAACGATAGGTATTATTAGCGCCAATGGCGCAGCTGCCGAATCAGGCAAGGACGGTCGACTCGTGACCATTCATGATCGCGGCGAAGAGCGAGTCATCCTGACGCAAGCTTCGAACATTCGTGCAGCATTGAAAGATGCTGCTATTTCAGTTGTCGAGGAAGACCTCGTTGAACCAGGCCTGGATGAACAGCTTGTTGCTACAGACTACACGGTCAATATCTATCGAGCACGACCAGTGATCGTCGTCGATGGTGCGATCAGGCAGAAAGTCATGACGGCCGCACAGACGGCTGAAGCGATTGTTGACGCTGCTAACCTCGAGCTGAAAGACGAAGACCGGGCAAATGTTGAATCAAGCACCGACATGGTATCTGACGGTGCATCTGTCGTGATGACGATTGATCGAGCTACGGAGTTTACTCTGAACCTCTATGGAACTTCCAAGACGGCATATAGCCACGCCGACACGGTAGGTGAAATGCTCGATGACAAAAAAATCAAACTTGACGCGAAGGACACTGTTTCGGTTGATCGCAAAACTCCATTGACGGCTGGCCTCACTGTATCGATTTGGCGTGATGGCGTGCAGACAGCAACTGTCGAAGAAGCAATCAAATTCCCTGTTCGTCAGATCCAAGATGTCGACAAACCTGTTGGCTACAAAAAGGTCCAGACAGTTGGTACAAACGGTCGTAAGAGCGTGACCTACGAGATCACTCGACTGGGTGGCAAAGAAGTCAAGCGCGTTGCGATTCAGTCGGTCACCCTAGAGGCAGCTAAGGAACAAGTTGAAGTTGTCGGTGCCAAGCCAGGTAGCGGTCTGACAAAGGGCAAGGGCGTGAATCAGTTCAAGGACAGCAAGGGCGTGCTGCACCGTGAGACGTATTACGATCTGCCGATGAATGTCGTGATGCGTAACTGTGGCGCCGGAGGTGTCTACTCTGTCCGAGCCGATGGAGCAAAGGTAGACAAGGATGGCTATGTCCTGATTGCTGCTCATCTTGGCAACTATCCTCGTTGTTCAATCGTTGAGACAAGTCTTGGTCTTGGCAAGGTATATGATACGGGTGGTTTCACCTCAGTGCATCCACATGGATTTGACCTTGCGACTGATTGGTCTAATAATAACGGTAGTTAATTATGGTAGCTCCGAAAAAATCTCTAGGTCAACATTGGCTGCATGATCGTAGTGTTCTTGCGCATATTGCTGACGTTGCTGGCATCGGCGAGGGTGACACTGTGCTTGAAATTGGCCCTGGGCTCGGCACACTTACATCTGAATTGTTGCGCAGAGCAGAGCGGGTAGTCGCTGTTGAATTTGACCAAGACCTTGCGAAGAAACTGCCTGGTCAATTTCCCGGCAAGAATCTTGAAGTTGTTCATAGCGACATCTTGGCGTATGACCTGTCGCATCTGCCCGCCGGCTACAAAGTTGTGGCAAACGTGCCGTACTACATCACGAGCAAAATCGTAAAGATGCTGATGACTGCGAGCAACAGGCCGTCAACAACCGTGCTACTGATCCAAAAAGAAGTTGCCGAACGTCTCGCGGCAAAGCCAGGTGATATGAGTATCCTTGCCATCAGTGCGCAGGTATATGCCGATGTGAGCCTAGGCAATGTCGTTCCCGCCGAGATGTTCACTCCTCCGCCAAAAGTTGATAGCCAAGTTGTGATCCTTCATACGCGAGATCAATTGCTAGTCACTCCCGAGGAAGAAAAAGCCTTCTTTCGAGTGGTCAAGGCCGGCTTCTCTGCAAAACGTAAAAAACTTCGTTCATCACTGTCCGGTGGCCTCGGTATTTCAAAACCCGAAGCAGAAATATTGCTGCTAAAAGCCGGAATATCACCCGATTCACGTGCCGAGGACCTGACTATTGGCGAATGGAAGATGCTCCTCAAAGCCCATCTGTTATAATTGTCCCAATGGGAAAAAATCTCTACATTACTACTTCGATTCCGTATGTGAACGGTCTACCGCATGTCGGGCATGCTGTCGACTACGTTATTGCTGACGTCTGGGCACGCTATCAGAAGCAAAATGGCCGTACCGTACGATTCCAGGCGGGAACTGACGAGCACGGCAATAAAATCGCAGTCAAGGCGGCCGAAGAAGGTCTGCAGCCAAAGGAATACACCGATAAGATGTCTCTGAATTTCCAGAACTTTATCAAGAAGCTGGGCGTTGAGTACACGGATTTTGTGCGCACGACAGATGCTCATCACGAGGCTGCGGTGCAGTGGATTTGGCAGCAGTTAGCCCCCTATATCTACAAGGGCAAATACGAAGGCTGGTACTGTACTGGTCACGAAGCATTTTTCACCGACAAAGAGGTCCAGGCGACAAACGGTGTTTGTCCTGATCACCAGAAGCCGTATGAGCATGTCAGCGAAGAGAACTATTATTTCAAGGCGAGTGCATTTACCGATCAAGTCCGCGAAGCAATCGAGAAGAACAAGATGCGCATCGAGCCTGAGTTCCGCAAAAAGGAATTCTTGGAGTTGATGAAAGATGGCCTGAAGGATGTAAGTATCTCTCGACCACGCAAGACGCAAAGTTGGGGCGTGGCTGTGCCTGGCGACCCCGATCAAGTTATCTATGTATGGGTTGATGCCCTGCCAAACTACCTCACGGTGCTTGGCTATCCTGATCACCCAGAGTGGGCAGACTACTGGCCTGCAGAAGTGCAGGTAATCGGCAAAGATATCCTTCGATTCCATGCCGGTATATGGCCACCAATGTTACTTGGTCTCGGCGTGCCACTACCTAAGACACTTCTTGTGCACGGACATGTGAATGTTGGCGGTGCCAAGATGAGTAAATCTGTCGGTAATGTCGTCGATCCGAACCAAGTCATTGATGAGTATGGACTTGATGCGTTCCGCTATTTCTTCACCCGCCATATCCCAACATTGGACGATGGAGATTTCACTTGGGAAAAATTCGAAACCGCCTATAACAATGAACTTGGCAACGACCTAGGCAACTTAGTGCAACGTGTCGCGGCGATGATCAATCGTTATCAGTCTGGTGTCATCGGTGATGCGCCGCAGACAGAGCACGACATGCAGCCATACCGCGATGCCATGGAGAGCTTGAACTTCAACGAAGCAGTCGACAAGATTTGGCTGACTGTTCGCAGTCTCAACCAATATCTTGAAAGCGTGAAGCCGTGGGAAGTTGCGAAGCAGCGTGAAAAAGACCCAGAAGCCGAGAGTCATCTCAGCGAGATTCTTGCGACTGCCGTCGGTACGCTGCTGCAAATTGCGGACCTATTGGTTCCATTCATGCCGAACACTGCGAAGTATATCCACGACACGTTTGAAACCGGTGTCATCAAACAACCCGAAGGCGTACTATTCCCAAAGATCTACAAGCATACGCCAGATCCACACGCTCCTAAATCTCCCCAGCAACCGCAAACTCAAACACCCCCACCATCAAATGAGCAAACAACTTCCAACTCCTAACTCCCAACTCCAACTCATCGATACGCACTGTCATATCCACGAAGCGGATTATCCGTTGCCTATAGCCGATGTACTGCAGCGGGCGAGTGATGCTGGAGTTGGCAAAATGATCTGCGTTGGTACAAGCGAACAAAGTTCGGCAGATGCCATAAAATTTGCGGCGCAATATGACAATATCTTTGCCAGTGTGGGCGTTCATCCACACGATACCAAGGACGGCTGGGAAAAGATCAAAGATCTTTTGGAAGATGGAAGATGGAAGATGGAAGATGGCACGCAGCAAAACAGTGCCAATAGCCAAATTCTAAATTCCAATAGCAAAATCGTTGCTGTTGGTGAGATCGGATTAGATTACTTCTATAATCACAGTCCCCGCGAAGTACAGATCGCAGCCCTGGAAGCACAGATCCAGATCGCACTCGACAATAACCTACCGATTATTTTCCACGTTCGGGATGCTTTCGATGACTTTTGGCCTATTATTGATAATTTTCAGTCCGCTGGCCAGCGGATCAGAGGTGTGCTCCATAGCTTTACCGATGTGCAAGAGAACCTCGACAAAGCATTTGAACGAGGATTGTATGTTGGTATCAATGGCATCAGTACCTTTACGAAGGACCCCGCGCAGCAGCAGATGTATGCAGCTATTCCTCTCGAGAGAATGTTGTTAGAAACGGATGCACCGTTCTTGACGCCAGCGCCATATCGTGGTACTATAAACCAGCCTGCATTTGTGAGTGAAGTTGCTGCGTTTCATGCAGCAATACGGGGAATTGACCCCAGTGAAGTTGCTTCGGCGACAACCGCAAATGCTTCTACGCTATTCAATCTAAATAAATAGCAATAGCGCACCAAACCTCTAAGGTACGAAACAAACACACCAAAAAACGTCACATAAGTGGATTTTTTATCATGGCTACCAAATCAGATTCAATCGATATCGAACAATTACGCGCACAACTTGATGCGATTTATGCGCCTGCCGAAGAGCAGGTTACTGAAAATGTCTATGACGCGCCTGCTGCTCCTGTGAGTGACATTTTTGATCAACAGGGGTCATTTGCTGTTTCTGAGTTGACGGCTGAGGCGAAATCTCACTCGCCAAACTATGAGGTAGCCGCCAAAGCAGAACGATTGGCTGTCATCGGTCAGCACATCCAGACACTCCGCCAAAATAAGTTAGGGACTCAGTAATGGCTCGATTCTTTCAAAAGGCTCTGCAGCTTATCACCGGTTCAGACACTCTTCGTTTGCCTGGTACCAAATTAACGCAGCGTGAACTTATCCAGCGTGAAAGCCGTATCGGCGGCCAGCTTTTTGGTGCTATACCTGATGGCCATCATCGTCAATTTTTCAACCTCGACCCAACAACATGGGTGTGGTACGAAGAATGGGCTGACGAAAAGGGCAAGTCCGTGAACCGGACAACACGTTACGAGGTACATGAAAATGGCGTTTTGAAGGTTCAAGATGACGCACCTTATTATTATATTGAAGGCCAGGAACTTGATAATTTGCTCCTCGCTGTACAGATGTACTATGAACGAGTTTCGAAAGAAGTTTATCGTTTTGATGCCGTAAATGGCAAAATGCTAACCGTTTAAATTGCTATAATAGAGAACATGAATATATATTTGGATTATGCGGCCGCTACACCGCTTGACGATAATGTACTGGCAGCGATGCAGCCGTACTTCGCTGCGTCTTTCTATAATCCATCTAGTCCCTACGCGCCAGCGGTTACAGTGCGGCGTGAATACGAAGCAGCCAAGGCGCAGATTGCTGCCGTGATCGGCGTCAGACCTGGCGAATTAATCATGACGGCTGGTGCTACTGAATCAATCAATCTAGCTTTTGGTGCTGGTAGCGGGCATGTGATCATCGCTGATATCGAACACCAATCGGTCTTGGCTGCTGCTTCACGACATGAACATACACGTGTTGCCGTGAGTCCTAATGGTGGCGTGAATCCCGATGACATTAAGAAAGCGATTCGTCCAGACACCTGGCTGATCAGCATCGGTCTCGCAAACAATGAAATCGGCACGATTCAGCCCCTGAGCAGGATAGCTGAAATTATCAAACAAGTTCGCGCTGAGCGTATCGCCGAGGGTAATACAACCCCTCTGTATCTCCATAGCGATGCTTCTCAGGGCGCCGGTCAGCTTGATTTACATGTGACGCGACTCGGTGTTGATATGTTGACGCTGAACGCAGCCAAGGTCTATGGACCAAAACAAGTTGGGCTACTGTACGCTGCTCGTTCGGTTAAATTGCAGCCGCAAATTGTTGGCGGAGGCCAGGAGGCAGGGCTGCGTAGCGGCACAGAGAACGTGGCCGGTGTGATCGGCATGGCCGTAGCACTGACGCAAGCGGATAAGGGACGGCACGCTGAAGTAGTGCGACTCGGTGATCTTCGAAATCAGCTGCAGGCGAAACTACTGGATGCGTTCCCCGAGGCCGTGATATCGGGCAATCAGAAACATCGCCTGGCTGGTCATCTCCATATTTCATTCCCGGGACTTGATGCCGAACGATTAGTATTTGGTCTAGAGACACGAGGGGTATTGGTCGCAACCGGTAGTGCGTGTGCGGCCAACAAAGGCACACGATCGCATGTCCTGACGGCGATTGGTCTCGACGATGCAACGGCCGATGGCAGTCTGCGGCTGACGCTTGGCAAAGGTACTGATCAAGCCGCAACTGATCAAGCTGCCGTGCACATAATCGAAGAAGTAAGCAGGGAAAAAGCGAGGGTTGGCGCATGATGAAGCTTATTATAGGTTTGATGGTTTTTCTCATTATGGGCGCAGTGCTTGTAGGAGGTATAGGTGCGTATCTTGGTCCTGATGGCTTAAGTCGGTGTAATCCTCATCCATCTACGGAGGCGGATTGTGAATCCGTGGATGCGATCGTCGCGATTAGCGGTGGCGATACTAGTGCTAGGACAGCTCAGGCTATAGAGCTATATAAGCGTGACTGGGCAGGTCTCCTCGTGTTTTCTGGTGCCGCCGCAGATAAATCAGGTCCGTCAAATGCCGAGGCGATGAAACAACAAGCACTTGATGAAGGTGTGCCCGAGGGCGATATATTGATTGACGAAACAAGCGAGACGACCAAGCAAAATGCGACCAATTCGATCGACCTGTTTACCCAGAACAAAATTCAATCAGTGATTTTAGTAACGTCGGCATATCATCAGCGTCGCGCCGGACTCGAATTCGGTCAGCGTGCGGGTACGACGATCAAGATCATTAATCATCCTGTCGCTTTTGATAAGCAATGGGGCATGTGGTGGTGGTTGACTCCAACAGGATGGTATCTGGCAGTGAGTGAAATGGTAAAAATCATCCTCTTTTACGTAGGGATAAGCCGATGACCAAAGTATATGTTGGTATGAGTGGAGGCGTAGACTCGTCGTTAACGGCAGCGTTGCTCGTTGAGCAGGGCTATGACGTGACGGGTGTCTACATGAAAAACTGGACACAGGATATGCCAGGCCTGAAGTGCCCATGGGCCGATGATCTAGCGGATGCAAAACGTGTCGCTGTTCATCTTGGTATTAATTTTGAGGTCTTTGATTTCGAAAACGAATACAAGCACAAAGTTGTTGACTACATGATTGAGGAATACAAAGCGGGTCGAACACCGAACCCAGATATTATGTGTAATCAAGAAGTGAAGTTTCGTTTGTTTTTGGATGCGGCGTTAGAACACGGTGCCGACATGATCGCGACTGGTCATTATGCGCGTGTCGAAGATGGCGTGTTGAAAATGGCCGCCGACACCAACAAGGATCAGACGTATTTTCTCTACCGCGTGACTGGCGAAGCACTGCAAAAGACACTTTTCCCATTAGGTGGTTACACGAAGCCTGAAGTGCGGAAGATGGCCGAGGAACGTCATCTCACAACCGCTGCAAAACCTGATAGTCAGGGTATCTGCTTCGTCGGACAAATTGGTATCAGAGATTTCCTGTCGCAATATGTCGAGCAAAAACCTGGCACGATTGTCGACAAAAAGACTGGCGAAAAAGTCGGGTCACACGATGGCGCGATTTTCTATACACTTGGTCAACGTCATGGCCTCGATGTTGGCGGTGGCTTACCGTACTATGTTGTCGGCAAGGATATGGACAAAAACGAAGTCTATGTGTCGCGTGATCTCGGCGACGAGGCTCTGTGGCGCAAGGATGTTGAGCTAACGAGTATTCACTGGATCAACGGATCGCCTGTTGACGGAGCGTACCAAATTCGCGTGCGTCACCGCGCACCGCTTGTCGCCGCTACATTGGTTGGAGATCGATTGCAACTTGACGAGGCTCAACGTGCTGTAGCTGCTGGGCAGTCGATTGTTATCTACGACAATGACGTATGTCTTGGCGGTGCAATCGTCGCATAGGCTATACTATGTGAAGAATGGAACAAAAAGATAAAACCAAAAAGCCAGTTGATCCAGCATTGATATATCCAACGCCTAAAACATACGACGAGATACAGTCGACGCGTGCAAAAATAAGGGCAAAGGTTATCGCGAGGCAGCCAAAGCACGTGGGATTGATGGCAGCGGTTAGTTTGACGATTATATTTGTCTATACACTTTGGATGGCAGCAACGATACCGGGAATGATTAGGTATAATCCAATTTTTGGTGTATTCGCAGGCTTTCTCTTGGGATTCGTATGGCTAGGGGTGGTGTATTGGGTCGTGCGCGATATCCTCAAGATGTTTCAGGCAAAGGGATTTGGCTCAACGCCATTTTTCGTTGTTTATGCCGCGTGGGTCACAGTGTTCTTGGTGCTTGGCGGTGTAGTGTACGGATCAGCTCTAGCACTAGTTTGTCTCGTGACAGCCCATTTTCTGATTGTTAGTTTGACGATAGTGGTCGCGTACACCGAGAAGTTCAGTAACGCGCAAAAAATAGCCATGTTGGCCGGGCTATGGGCTGCGGCTTTTACGGGAGCATTAGCCCTCTACTTGCAGAATTATTTATAACCCATCGCGCTGTATATGAAGGAGCTAGATTGCTCGAAAAACGCTTATGCTTTATACTTTCAGAAGAAGGTACAAGGCACATGTTTAAAATCAACGGAAAGTTACTTGAGCACGCCACCTATTTCATGCAATATTTGCCCGCGAAACGGGCTGCTTTAGTTTCCAGGGGTTTCACGATCGTTGAACTCCTTATCGTCATCGTCATTATCGGTATTCTCGCTGCGATTGTCATCGTGGCCTATACGGGTATCACCAGAACGGCGAATGAAAACGCGATCAAGTCGGACTTGAAGCAGATGGCGAAAGGTCTAGAGGCGTTTAAATATAAAGCAACAGCTGCGACGGGTTTATATCCGGCTAATACGACAGAGTTGGACCAGGCAAACCTAAAAATTTCCCAGTCGCAATACATAACGAATAGAAATAATATTTACTATTGCCGCAGCAACGACGGTCAGCACTATTCAGTTGGCGCAATTATGAATGGTGGAACGGTCGCGTATTATCTCGTGGACGGCGAGGTAACGGTTGCCGCTGGCGGTATAGATAGCGCGAGTACCTGTGATAATGTTGATCCAGCCCCGCAATATTCATACCCAGGTTATGCCTGGGATCCGGCTACAAGCACTGGTGCTTGGCAACCGTGGACGGAATAATTTCAACACAGACTGATATCCTTCCGATTTTCATTCTGGCGAAAACACCTCTCAGCTGGTACAATAACAGAGATGAACACGGAAACAATTCGAAACGAATACTTGAAATTTTTTGCTGAGCGCGGCCATGCCGTGATTAAACGTGCGCCATTGGTGCTGCACGATGATCCGACGACATTATTCACTGGCAGCGGCATGCAGCCGATTATTCCATATCTCCTAGGCGAACCACACCCAGAGGGTAAGCGGTTGGTTGATAGCCAGACATGTCTACGCGCCCAAGACATCGATGATATTGGCGACAATCGCCACACTACTTTTTTTGAGATGCTCGGCAACTGGAGTATGGGTGATTATTTCAAGGAACAACAAATCGAATGGATGTTTGAGTTCCATAAGGACGTCGTTAAACTAGACCTTTCGAAACTGTACGTTACTTGCTATATCGGTGATGAACGCTATGGTATATCAAAAGATACCGAGGCAGCTGATGTTTGGGCGCGATTGTTTGCTGAGGCTGGCCTGAGCAACGGCATGCAAGATATTGGTAGTGAGGATGATGGCTACCGAAACGGCATGCAGGATGGCGCTCGCATATTCTTTTATGACGGTAGTAAGAACTGGTGGAGTCGCAACGGTGCGCCGGAAAACACACCAGTCGGTGACCCATGCGGTCCGGACAGCGAGATGTTCTATGAGTTTGATTTCGTTGAACACAACCCTGAATTTGGCGAGCATTGTCATCCAAATTGTGACTGTGGCCGGTTCATGGAAATTGGTAACAACGTCTTCATGGCATACAAAAAGGTTGCCGAAGGTAAATTTGAAGCACTCGAGCATCCAAATGTCGATCATGGTTCCGGACTTGAACGTATCGCTGCTGCAAAATTGAACGATCCTGATGTCTACAAAATCAGTCTCATGTGGCCAATTATCGAAAAGCTCGAAGCCATTAGCGGCAAGAAATATGATAGTTACACTGAGAGTATGCGGGTGATCGCAGACCACCTGCGCGCTGCGACATTCCTCGCGGTTGATGGTTGTGCACCGAGTAACAAGCAGCAAGGCTATGTCATGCGCCGCTTGGTCCGCCGAGCAATGGTCAAAGCATTTGACCTTGGTGTCGAGCAGAACTTCATGGAGCAGATTGTTCCAGTCATTGCTGACCTCTACGTGAATGATTATCCGGAAGTTGCCGAGAAACGTGACGAAATTATCGCAGTACTGATTAAAGAAGAAAAAGCCTTCCGCCAAACGCTTCGCAAGGGCCTTCAGCAGATGGGCAAGATGACAACCGACGGTTTGACTGGCGAAGAAGTATTTACACTTTATGATACCTATGGATTTCCCGCTGAACTATCTGTCGAAGAAGCCTTCAAACAAGAGATCAAACTTTCTGAAACTTGGCGCGAAGAGTTTGATGCCAAGATGGCCGAACAGCGCGCTCGCTCCCAAACAGCAACCAAAGGCACATTCAAGGGCGGTCTGGGCGGCCAGACGCTTCAGCACAAGAAATACCACACGGCGACTCACTTGATGTACCAGGCACTCCGCGACGTGCTCGGCGACCATGTTGTCCAGCGCGGTAGCAATATCACCGAGGAACGCCTGCGCTTCGATTTCTCCCATGACCAGAAGGTCACTCCCGAACAAATCGCCGAAGTCGAACGAATCGTCAACGAACAGATCGCAAAAGATCTGCAGATTTCATATGCAGAATATCCAACCACGGAAGCAACGGGGCCACTAGGCGCGCTTGGTCAGTTTGGTGATCGCTACGGCGAAACGGTGAAGGTCTACAGCATGAAAGATCCGCAGTCTGATCCTGCGCAGCGTCCATTTAGTTTTGAGATTTGCGGTGGCCCTCATGTTGATCACACGCATGAGCTTATAGATGATGGCAAAAAGTTCAAGATCCTCAAAGAAGAAGCGTCGAGCGCGGGTATCCGCCGCATCAAAGCCGTACTAATCTAATTGAATGATGTTTTCAGAGTACACGCCCGCTGACCGGAGGAGGGCAATGCTGTCGAGTATTTGTCGGCCAAATTCCTTTGGCTGCCCAGCAGAAACTGTCTGATACTCCCCGGCAAGCGCTTCTGCCTGTAGCTCAATATCGTCTATGCAGTCGTCTTCGTAGCAAAATTCTTTGCCCACAGTTGCTTCGATACCGGATTGAGTGACTTTCATGTTCATATGTGTAGCGAGTGAGCCCGCCTTGCCAAAAGCACGGATACGCTTCACAGTCACCTCGTGATAGATATGTTTCGGTTCACCGACAAGGTATACGAGTGCGCGATCATGGACGCCGACTTCAATGGTTTCATCTTCATCTTGATGGAAGCGGTATTTCGCTGATCGGCTCAAGCTTGTCTCTGTAGATGTAGCTATCAGAGCTTCGACGCTTTGGAGTAGGCTGCGGTCTGGGTTTGTGATTGAGGCAACGGGGTGCGCAAGTGAGACGACATAGTTCAACATATCCCGGTACATGAGGTAATTTAACGGATTGCGCTCACGTTCGAGTGTTTTGAGGTCGATTGGCGCGGTGATGTGAAACAGTGGATTTTCAGGATCAATCATTTCCTGAAGCGCCTCTGACTCTCTATCGATATCACCTGCCTTTGCGGTTAGGACACTCTGCGCGGCGTTGCCCCATTTTTCGTGGAATAGTCGGACATCGACAGTGCGCAACATGCTACCGGTACTGCCATGATCAATAGTTGTTTGTATATTGGCTCGATCATAGGTCATGCCGAGAGTTAAGAGGTTGAACGTATCGTTTCTTTGGGTCGGTAGGTAGAGTTCAAGCGGACTGATTGTCGCGAGGGTCTCGCTATAATTCGCAAAAAGGAACGATTCGTCGATTGCTTGGCGAACATCATAAGCAAGAGTTTCGGACTCACCAGAACCAAAGCTCACCTCGCGTGGCTGCACTGAATACGTATTGCCCACCAACCCCTCTGATTTCTCCATGTTCTTTATATAGTACACAACCGCTAGTTCATTGCAAGTTTTTCATCGTATGTAGCAACGGTTTCGGCGATGTTTAGCATAAAGGGTATTATTGAACCGCCTCTCTGGTATATAATAGCGGTAACTATGGTTTTCGATAAACTTCGCGCAGCACGCAAGCAGCAGCCCGACAAGGACTACATCGTTGGTCTTGATATTGGTACCGAATTCGTCAAGGCGCTCATCGCTAAGGTTAACGGCGACACGCTTGAGATCGTTGGTGTTGGTCGTGCGCGTCAAGACGTGAGTGATATGCATAGTGGTGCGATTGCTGATATTGCCGGTGTTGTCCAAAATTGCGAGGAAGCGCTCGCAGAAGCCGAAGAGCAAGCCGGTCTTCAGGCGAAAAAAGCAGTTATAGGAATCGCTGGCGAGCTTGTCAAAGGCGTAACCAACACGATTAAATACCGCCGTCCGCAACCGGACAAGCCACTTGATGTGTCCGAAATGGAACTTATTATCGAGAAAGTTCAGGAGCGTGCGCAGGGCAAGGCGCAGCAACAAATTGCACTTGAGACGGGCAACGAAGACGTCGAGGTAAAGCTTGTCAACAGCGCGCTTGTGAGCATCCATATCGATGGTTACAAAGTCAGTAATCCAATCGGATTCCAGGGCAAGGATGTTTCTGTGCAGATATATACCGCCTTCGCGCCAATGGTGCACATCGGTGCTCTCGAGCGAGTGGCCGAAGACCTGGCTTTAGAACTAGTAGCTGTCGCTGCTGAGCCATTCGCGGTGAGTCGCAGTGTGCTCGGCACTGATTCAAGTAGTGATTTTACCGCTATCTTGGTAGATGTTGGTGGCGGTACGACAGATATAGCAGTTGTCAATGACGGCGGTGTCGAAGGCACTCGCATGTTTGGTATTGGCGGTCGAAGCTACACGCGCACAATCATGGCGGATATGGATTTGACCTACAATGATGCCGAGAAGCTTAAACTTCACCTTGGTCATGAACAGATCAAATCAGCCGTCAAACAAAAGGCTCTGGCTGCAGTTGATAAGACGTTGGATGTCTGGTTGGCCGGCGTCGAACTTGCGCTGAGTGACTTTGATTCGGTGGATCATCTCCCGAGCCGGATTCTCCTGTGTGGCGGAGGATCAAGCCTTGAGCCACTGGTGGATGCGCTCAAAACTCGCAAATGGTACGGAGATTTGCCATTTACGAAACGCCCGACCGTCCATCACATTCAGCCCGAAGAAGTTGCCGGTATGCGCGATGAAACTGGGACAGTAACAGACCATACATTCATAACCGCAATGGGACTTTTGCGGGTTGGATATGATACAATTGTCGGTACTGAAGGCAGCGATTCCATCAAGGATAAAGTTAACCGGCTGCTCCGAATTTAGACATGCAGAATAAAGACGTAATCTACATCGATGTCGAAGACGACATCACCGCGATCATCGGCAAGGTAAAAGCTGCCAAGGAGAAGATCGTTGCGTTAGTACCCCCGAAACGGACGGGTGTATTGCAAAGTGCTGTTAACTTACGATTGCTTGCTCGAGCGGCAAACAGCGCCGATAAACGACTCGTTCTTATCACCGGTAACGCTGCGCTCAGTAGCCTTGCTGCAAGCGCCGAAATCCCTGTTGCCAAGAATCTGCATTCACGTCCTGAGCTTGCCAAACCAGAAGCCATCGAGGATGAGGATGATGATGTTATTGAGGGTGATCAAGTTTCTGTTGGTGATCATGCTAAATCATCGAAGGACGCCGATGATGACATTATTGAAACAGTACCTGCGGCGAGCATCGCCGGGCTTGATATCGACGGCGAATCTACTTCCGTCGGCACGAAAAAGGCGGAGCCAAAGGAGAAGAAGAAGCGCGGCATCAAGGTTCCTGATTTTGGTACATTCCGTAAAAAAATGGTTATTGGTGGTGTCGCTGGAGTGTTTGCGCTCGTATTCCTCTTCTGGGCTTTCTGGATTGCGCCGCATGCGACACTTGTCGTGAGCGCCAAAACAACTGGGCAATTCCTGAATATACCGGTGACTCTCGGTACTGATTTAGAGACGAATGTTGAAAAGGCGACCATCAAGTCGGTTCAGCAAACAGAGAAGATCACACAATCTGTTGAGTTCGAAGCAACTGGCAAAAAGAATATTGGCGACAAAGCGACCGGTACAATAAAATTCACACAACAGTCACTTTCGCAGTCAACTATCCCATCCGGCACAAGGTTTACCTCCGGTGACGGTTTTGTGTTCGTGACCAATAGCGGCGTGACCGTTCCGGCAAGCTCGTTTGGTCCTGGTTGTTTCCCGACTGCTTGTCCTGGAACCGCGAATGTCAATGTGACTGCACTCGAAGGCGGCGCTGATTACAATGGGCAAAGCGGTGGACTTAGCGGTACACCTGCCGGTATGTCGGCGTCCTTCACGGGATCAACAGCAGGCGGAACAGACAAGATGGCGACCGTCGTGACACAAGATGATATCGATAAGGCACAGGAGCAACTGGCCGACGAAAAAACAGATGACGCTAAAAAGACATTAAAGAGTAAGTTCAAAAAGACCGATGTTGTTATCGACGGAAGCTTTAACTCAAAGGGCGAAGATCCTAAATCAACCCCTGCGGTTGGCCAAGAAGCTTCCGATGGTAAAGCGAAGCTAACAAGCGAAGTTACTTATACAATGTCTGCCGTCGCCAAGGATGAGCTAGACTCATTCCTTGATGAATCATTTGAGGCAACGCTGACAAGCAAGGACTCGCAGCGTGTCTATGACAATGGCCTCAAGGATGTGTCATTTGACGATTACAAAACTGGCGATCCTAACGATACTGCCATGCTAGCGACAACAGCCCAGGTCGGTCCAAAAATCAATGACGATGACATCAAGGAGCGAGCAAAGGGCAAGCGCACCGGTGAAGTCATGGGCGACATTAAGGGTATCGACGGTGTGAGTGATGTCGAAGTGAAACTATCACCATTCTGGGTGACTGGTGTGCCAGATGATACCAAAAAGATAACTATCGAGTTCAAACTGGTCAAGAATGACTAATCTTCTAGGAGTTGATGTCGGTACAGTACGAATCGGGTTAGCAACTGCCGACTCGATAGTGCCGATTGCCGTGCCTCTCGAGACGCTGACTGTTGATGGCCAAGAGATCGAAAAGATCGCTCAGGTGATAGCGGACAAAAAGGTCGAGACCGTTGTGGTGGGCTATCCTCGTAACCAGTCGGGTGAGGCCACTGAACAGACGACATATTCCGAGAACTTTGCCGAGAAGCTAAAACCTTACGCTACTGTGATCTTTCAGGATGAATCGCTCACGAGTATTATGGCTGAGGAACGATTAAAGGCCACCGGCAAGCCGTATGAAAAGGCAGATATTGATGCTCTCGCGGCGGCTATCATATTGCAAGATTATTTGGAGATTCACCATGCAGCCTAATAACAAACCACGTCCATCACTCGACGGCGTTCGCCGTTCGCCGGCGAGTACAACCAGCCAGCGGAAACCGGATTATCGACCAGATCACGAATTACCCGCGCCGGAACCAACGCCGCTACTGAACGAACCAGAGAAGAAAACCACTTTGATAGCAGCCTCTAACCTAACCGACAAGATACCTGACCTTAACCTATTTTCGAAAAAACCAAATGGTCGGAAAAAGTGGTTTATATTTGGTGCTATCGGCGCGATAGTCGTTTTGCTTATTGCATTTATTGCCGCCTTTTTTTGGTATCAAGGAGAGTTGGCGCCGGTCTCAGATGACCCGAGCCAGAAGATACGCGTGTCGATTAAATCTGGTACTGCGCCCGGCGCTATCGCCACCCAGCTCAAATCATCTGGTGTGATTCGTAGTGAATTTGCCTTTGGTATCTACACGAAACTGAGCAACACCGAAAATACCCTCAAGGCAGGTATTTACGATCTGCAACCGAGCCTATCAACTCCTGCGATTGTCGACCAGTTGGTCGCCGGTACGCAGGATACATTCAGCGTGACATTCCTTCCAGGGGATACATTAGCAAACAGTCGTGAGCGTCTTATCGATCTGGGAATCTTCAGTACCGAGGAAGTAGACGCTGCGCTTAATAAAAAATACGACCGACCGTTATTTGCCACGAAACCATCAGGGGCTGACCTCGAGGGCTATATCTACGGTGAAACTATCGAGTTCAACTCATCTGCAACGGTCGAGGCTATACTTAATCGCTTCTTTGATGAGTACGAGGCCGTCATCAAGCAAAATGACATTGTCGCCAAATTTGAGAAGCAAGGACTCTCGCTCTACGAAGGCATTATCCTGGCTTCAATTGTCCAGCGCGAAACATCGGTTGCGGAAAACCAACGACAGATAGCACGCGTCTTCATGAATAGGATGGATCAGGGTATGAACCTCGGGTCAGATGTGACCTACCAGTACGCTGCCAAGAAAATGGGCGTGGCCCCAGATCCAAGGCTTGATTCTGTATATAACACGAGGATTCATGCGGGATTACCTCCGGGTCCGATTGCGTCGCCGGGCAAAACCGCGCTTATAGCTGTTGCTAACCCTGGTACGAATAACTATTTATTCTTCCTAAGTGGGGATGATAATCTGATGTACTACGGCAAGACGGACGCCGAGCATCAGCAGAATATCGTGAAGCATTGTCACGAAAAATGCCTTATTCCTTAGTCCTCTGTTTAATCGTAAAAACAACATAGTTTTATCTGATAAATTTGACAAATTATGTATACCAAAAAATAAATTGACATTAATTGCAATACTACGTAAAATAGATTACAGCACATTTGTGAAATACCTCACTGTTGAACGCGCAGAATGCGAGTAAGATCGATTCTTGTGCCGCCTAGTGTAAGTATCAATCATAAATGGGCCTACCAATAAATGTCGTACGGGTACGACAAACAACTTTTCGAAACTAATATCAATTAATCAAGAAATGGTCGACACGTACCCCGTTCCCCGTCAGGAGCAAACTAATATTTGTTCAACGCGAGATGGCGGAAGTAAGACAGAGTAAGGTAGATGCCCCTCTAGTAATAAAGGCGGCAGGAGAACGATAATTCGTAACCAACCAACTTCGGATGATGATAACCAATCATCAATCGCCCGGATGAAGGACCGAGTCCTCTCACACGGAAAAACCCGAAAAACAAATAAAAAGTCAAAACTGACTGCCTTTGTAGCCTATGGTGGTGTCTTCATGATAATCGTGTCGATCATCACAGTTGGATATCAACCTCCTCAGCCGACCGCAGGTAACCCGTCTGTTGCTAATGCAACGGTGCGTACCCCTGCTGCAACTCCTGAATCATCAAGCGATCTATCGGTAGATGAAATTGTCGCAACTGATGTTGCATTGAATTTAGCAGAACAGACTAATATGGCGATTACGAGTAACGTCGCTAACTTGTCTGTATCTTTAGCGGCCAAGAATGACCTTGCTCAAACCAGTGAAGTGGCGATTGTTAAACCTGTCATTATCCAGCCGACGATCGGCAACGATGAAATCATCACCTATGTCACGAAGCAGGGCGATACTGTCAGCACTGTTGCAGCCAGTTACGGTCTGAAAGCCGAAACAGTTCGCTGGGCGAACAATCTTACTGGCGATGCCGTCGCAGTCGGTACTAAATTGACGATTCTGCCTACGGACGGTGTCGTATACACTGTTCGCAGCGGTGACTCGCTGGACAAACTTGCTTCAACCTATAGCACGACCAAAGAACGCATCACAGCGGTGAATAATCTAGAAATCAGTGGTCTTGCTCCTGGTCAAAAGATTGTCATCCCTGGTGGTATCCTGCCAACCGAGCAACGTCCTGGCTATGTAGCACCTATCCAGCAGCGAACATACACCAACGCAGGAACAGGCTTCGGTGGTAGCTCATGGCGCATCAAGGTCGGTACCCCCGGTCTCAACGGCA
>Ga0075163_10001060_pt1 | contig 36587 bp, 28 predicted proteins | sample JI1023141ADNA_FD_71478 | JGI IMG/M metagenome (GOLD analysis project Ga0075163, IMG submission 71478) | Wastewater effluent complex algal communities from Wisconsin, to seasonally profile nutrient transformation and Carbon sequestration -... | ecosystem: Engineered > WWTP > Effluent > Algae...
TCAGCGCGACTCAGGACGGATGCCGTATAGCCCTTCTGCGAGATAAAACTCTTGTTGAATTTCACAACGAAGAAGAGGGCAGCAAATTTGTAGTGGGCGACATTTACCTGGGCACTGTAAAAAAAGTAGTGCAGGGGTTAAATGCCGCGTTCATTGAATTGAACTACGATAAAGACGCCTTCCTTCATTACCTAGATCTTGGTCCACAATTCGGCTCGTTAGCAAAATTTACGAAGCTGGTGCGCACCAAAAAGATTTTTGGTAAGCTGGAGAAATTCACACTTGAACAAGACATTGACAAGCATGGCAAAATAGGCCAGCAACTTACCAAAGGTCAGGTCATTCCTGTTCAAATTGTAAAGGAACCCATCTCTACAAAAGGGCCACGACTTTCGTGCGAGTTATCCCTTGCCGGGCGATACCTGGTAATGGTACCGTTTAGTAATTCGGTAAGCGTATCAAAAAAAATTACCAGCAGCGAAGAACGCAAGCGTCTTCAACGACTCATCACGTCTATTAAGCCAGCCAACTTTGGAGTTATCATTCGCACCGTAGCAGAAGGTGTAGAAGTGGCAGAGCTGGACAAAGATTTACGCAACCTTGTAAAAACCTGGGACGAAGGCATGGCTAAATTAGCCGATGCACAATCAGCCGATAAATTAATCGGTGAGTTGAACAAAACGTCTTCTATTCTTCGCGACCTTCTCAACGAATCGTTCGACAGTATTCAGGTTGACGATAAGAAACTGTATGATGAGGTGAAAGCCTATGTACGCAACATCTCTCCTGATTTGGAGGGCATCGTTAAGTACTACAACGGCCGAGTTAAGATTTTTGAAAACTTTGGTGTGGAGAAGCAGATCAAATCTGCTTTTGGAACTACCGTAAGCTTAAAGGGAGGCGGCTACTTAATTATTGAGCACACCGAAGCCTTGCATGTTGTAGACGTGAACAGCGGAAACAAAAGCAACAGAGAGGACAGCCAGGAGAACACCGCCATTTCAGTAAACGTAGAAGCTGCCAAGGAAATAGCGCGTCAGTTGCGCTTACGCGATATGGGTGGTATTGTGGTGATCGATTTTATCGACATGCGCAATCCGGATCATAAGCGCATGATCTACCAGGCCATGAAAGATGCCATGAAGGACGATAAGGCAAAGCACACCGTGCTGCCCCTATCGAAGTTCGGCATTATGCAAATTACGCGTGAGCGTGTTCGTCCACAGATGAACATTGTAACGAAGGAACTTTGCCCCACTTGTAATGGTACCGGAAAAATTACGGCTTCCATTTTAGTTTCTGATCAGATCGAAAGAACTCTTGACGATTTGCTGAGCAGACAAAATGAGAAGGGTTTGGTGTTGGCCTTGCATCCATACCTACACGCCTACTACACCACAGGATTTATTTCTCAGCGAATGAAATGGTTCTTTAAATACAAGAGCTGGGTGAATTTGGAGAAAGATACTTCGATGGGCATGACCGAATTTAAATTTTTGAACAAAGAAGGGGAAGAAATACAGCTTACAGCTTAATAGAATTTCCTTTCAGAAAATAAAAAAACCTCAGCATGCGCTGAGGTTTTTTGTTTTTAACATATCAAGGATTACCGCTTCCTATGATCCAATTTGTTCTTGCAGTAGAAGGGCCGCCAAGGCACCTGATAGCAAAACTCTTTCTTCTGGACTCATGTCCATAAGGTATACAACACCGTTATCAATAAGCGAAACTGCCGCTAAAGCCTTTCCTTCTTTGTTGCGCACTTCAAATCCGGCTGAGCCAAAAGGCATCACTCCCTTCTTACCCTTCTTACTTACTACTTTTGAAAGTGGCGCGATGGTATAATACTCCTCCTTACTCTTTGACAAATATCCTACATACGTTTTGGGCTTAGCTTGGGCCTCTTGGTTATCAAGCATCAATTCCCAGGCTTGAGAATTTTGTGCGTTATAAATTCTCGCATAGAAAAAACTGGAACTCTCATCACCTACGCCCAGAATGTCTCCAAAAATATTGATGATGCTGACGGGATTATCACCCAGCATGAAATCCTTTGATTTAAAATCAGTCATGCAGTGCGCTCTCGCTTCATTCCCAAGACTGTCGGCCAAGGCGAAGTAGAGTGTTTGCTTTTTCTTAATCTTTTCACTGGTTACAATTCTTTTGTAATCAGCATCCGTTGGCAATCCTTGCGAGAGACCCACTGAAAAGGAAGATCCTTTTGTCCAGGATCTATCTACCACAAGCGTATGAAACTCTCCAAAAGAGAGTTTCTGTTTTATCAGAATTCCCTGTCGCCCTTTCACAGGGTGTTCGGCAACTCCTGCCCACTCCTCCCCATCCAAAGCCAGTTTCATGTTCTGCGCAAAACCAGCAGTAGGCTGCAGCAGTAGCGAAACCAAAACAATACATACTAATGTGATCCTCTTCATTTTCAAAATCTCAAAATAATTGTTTTTGAATCTGGAAATTCAAATGATCTCAGGTATTCCAAATTCCAGTAGTCAATACCGCCAACCTTTACAAATTGTCCTTCAATTTTAAAAAGATTACCATCATACTTAGCCACATCGACAGTGCCCCTTAGTTCCGTCACAATCATTCTCTCCACTTTATAAAGAGCTATCTGCTCAGAAACTTTTGCTGCATTCCTTTCTCCTGCGGTCGCGATATCATCGTTCTGACACGAGATAAGCAATAAACATAGTAGTAATGGCACTAATGCTTTCATAGACTCCAGATCTAACGAATAGAGTGCCTTAAGGTTTCAGTGAGTCTGCCTACATTTTTTGTTTAGGAATTTCAGCTGCTCTTATGAGCACGGCTAACCAAAGCCCATAATCCCAAAAAGGGTCCAATGGCCAGAAACATGTAAACAATTCTTGCATCGATAGTTCTTGATAAATTGGAAACAACTTGAATACTCACGATCGTTATAGCAAAGCCAATACACGTTACAATCGTAAGAGCCGTACCTCTGCTCTGCTCGGGTGCATAGTTTGCAACCAGAGTAGAAAACATCGGTGAATCTGCGATTACGACCAGGCTCCAAAAAAATAAAAAGCCAATAAATACAATGACACTGGAAGAAAACAAAAAGATGGGAGAGACAAGACAACACAAACACGACAAAAGTAGCGCACCTATTGCTACTTGTTTTATACCCAGGTACGCTGCAATAAATCCACTCAAAGCACAGGCGATGCCTCCTGCGCCAATAATCAAAAAAGAAAACAAGGGCACTGACAACTGTGCGTCCTCAAACTGGGTGTTATACGCCATGATCATGACAGGAACAAAGGCCCAAAAAGTATACAGCTCCCACATGTGTCCGAAATAACCAAAGGCAGCATTTCTAAAAGCCTTTTGTCGAAAGGCAAAAAGAAAACCAGCGAGGTTAATTTTCTCGCTGGCTCTTCGGTGGGGTCCATCAGGAACGAGTGAGATTACTAAGCCTCCAACTAAAGAGAATAATGTGGTGGTATAGATTACATACCGCCAGGAAAAATCCAGTGTTAACTCTTTTAATAAATGAGGAAGTGCTGTGCCGAGTACAAGAGCTCCTACCAATAAGCCAAGTGATTTCCCTAATCCTCCTTGGTAATAATCGGAAGCAATCTTCATACCTACGGGATAGATGCCAGCCAGAAAAAATCCGGTGAAGAGTCGAAGCACTAAGACCATGTTGGTATTTATACCGGGCAGGCTAATACCAAGATTAAATACGCCTGCTACCAAAGCACTTGTTAAGAATACCTTTGATGGAGAATAACGATCTGATATCGTGAAAAGAGCAAAGAAAAATGTTCCCAAAATAAACCCGAGCTGTATACTACTAGTTTGATGTGTCAGGAAACTTGAGGAAGCCTGAAGTTCAAGAGCGATATCCTCTGCAATAGAATTACCTACAAACCAAAGCGAGGTGCATAGAAATTGAGAGAGGACTATACTTGGCAAAGCATACTTCATGCTATTTTGTAAACACTGTTTCAAATAATCACTTTACGTGAAAAATAAATGTGTTCCTTAAATAGTCCGTGTCTTTCTTATCCATAAAGGTTGAAACTCCACCTGACAGATTTTTAACATTGGTAAAGCCTTTTGTATTGAGGAGATAACTCGCTCTCGGGCTACGATGACTATGACTGCAATACACGAGTATCTCTTTGTTTTTAAACTTCTCGAGCTCTTTCAATCGCCCTTCCAATTCGTTCACATTAATGTTAATCGCATTCTTAAAGTGGCCAAAAGAAGGTACTTCCGTTTCAGTGCCCGAAAATTCTTCCGGTGTTCTCACATCTAAGATAATTGCTTCCGGATTTGTTGCGATACGCTTACAGAATTCCTCCACTCCAACATTCTTAAACGTGATGGTTGATTTTTCTACCAACTTCATGTTGCAGGAAGAACACATGCCTGGTCCTTTATGAACTCTTTCATCGCAGGAGTAACCGCAGGGTATACACACATACTCAGTTTGAGCAATACCTGCGAACGGGATGAGTGTAGTAAGCAAGAGCGAGCGAACGATATTTTTCATGAGCGCGTGTTTTCGAAATGTAGGCATTTTCTTGAACAGATAATGATGACAGGAGTCTGGCCCAACTCCCTGTAAAGCATGGACAAGTAGGTGTTGATGTTTACTATTATCCGCTACCGCAAAAGGCTTCTTAAGGGTAGGGTCACATTTATAATATGAGCACAGATACAACAAAGAAAATTATACTCTACTATTTATTGTATCCAGTCATCATTCTAGAACCGTTCTGCAAGCCGAGTACGATGTTTTGTGTACCACTTTTACATCAAAATTTCGTTCTTAACGAACAATCGTTCAGTACTCTTTATTGAAAAAAATTTCATGAAAGGTTGAATTCTCGAAATTATTTCACCACACTTGCATCAACAACAAAACAACATGAGCACATTTTTAACAATAACAAATTTTTTGCGCACAGCCGTTCTAACGGTTGAAACGCGTATTGTGATTGTGCTAGTCATTATTATTCTAAACCCAACAGGCGGATAAGCAACATTATAAATAGACATTATACTGAAGCCGTCCCGCCCACAAGCGGGACGGCTTCGTTTTATACACACCAACACAAACTAACGATTGTTTAAAATGTACTACACAAACGACACCATCATCTTCCACAACGGAAGCTACTTAAAAGCAAAAGAGGCAACTACAGACTTGTATGCTCAATCACTTCACTATGGCTACGGAGTGTTTGAAGGTATTCGTGCCTACCAAACCGTCAATGGCGTTAAGATTTTCAAAGCCGAAGAACATTATGAGCGCCTGAAAAGAAGCTGTGCATTAGTTGGTATCCCCTTTCATTACAGTGTAGAAGAACTAGAGCAAATCAGCTATCAGGTATTGCGTAAAAATAAGTTAAGCGATGCCTATATCCGCCCTCTTGTCTATTGCTCCCCGAACATGTCTCTGACTTCTCCCAAGGAAGTGTATCTGATGATCTGTGCCTGGGAGTGGGGAAAATATTTAGGAGATCAAAATTTGCGTTTATGCATCTCATCGTATCAACGTCCCAACCCAAAATCCATTCGCATCGAAGCAAAAGTCAGTGGCCATTATGTGAATTCAATTTTGGCAACTAGCGAAGCAAAACAACGAGGCTTTGATGAGGCGCTTATGCTGGATATGGAAGGCAATGTTGCCGAAGGGCCTGGTGCCAATTTCTTCTTGGAAAAAGACGGTGTTCTCTTCACACCTTCCTTAGGTCATATTCTTCCAGGCATCACACGTCATACTGTTTTACAAATCTGCAAAGAGTTAGACATTCCTGTTTTCGAAAAGAAAATAACACCAGAAGAGTTGACCGAAGCTGACGGAGCTTTCTATTGCGGCACTGCAGCGGAAATCGTAGGCATTGAGTCCATTGAAGGAAAGCCTTTTGCCAAGAGTTGGAAAAATACCCACGGGCCAATTATTCAGGAGGCTTATAAAAATTTAGTGTTGGAGAGAAGTTTTAGTCACGTAATAATTTAAAAATAACTTCAAGCCACGAGCTACGAGCCTCAAGCTTGTAGTCAGTAGCTTGAGGTTACGGCCCAATGAACAAATACAGTCGCACTATCACGCAAGATCCATCACTTCCAGCTTCGCAGGCCATGCTCTATGGTATTGGACTGACAGAGCATGATCTCACAAAAGCTCAAGTGGGAATTGTGAGTACTGGTTTTGATGGCAACACCTGCAACATGCACTTAAATGCGCTCGCACAAGAAGTGAAAACTGCTGTGTGGGATAATGAACTGGTGGGTTTGATATTTCACACCATTGGTGTAAGTGATGGTATCAGCAATGGTACTCAAGGTATGCGTTACTCACTGGTAAGTCGCGAGGTAATTGCCGATTCTATTGAAACGGTGTGTGGTGCACAATATTATGATGGATTGATTGCGGTAGTGGGGTGCGATAAAAATATGCCGGGATCTGTGATGGCTATGGGCCGATTAAATCGTCCCGCGATCATGGTCTATGGTGGTACAATTGCCGGTGGACATTGGAAAGGAAAATCCTTAAATATTGTTTCGTCCTTTGAAGCACTGGGTGAAAAACTCGCCAACAAACTTTCAGACGAAGATTTCAAAGGCATCATCCAAAACTCTTGTCCGGGTGCCGGTGCTTGTGGTGGTATGTATACGGCTAACACCATGGCTTCTGCCATTGAAGCTCTCGGCATGTCTCTGCCTTATTCTTCTTCTAATCCTGCATTAAGCAAAGAGAAGTCCGCGGAATGCATCGCTGCTGGAAAAGCAATTCTACACTTACTGGAAAAAGATATTAAGCCAAGCGACATCATGACGCGCAAGGCTTTTGAGAACGCCATTACCATTGTAACCGTGCTAGGTGGTTCCACCAATGCAGTCTTGCATCTCATCGCCATGGCAAAAACCGTTGGCGTGGTGGTAACGCAAGAAGATTTTCAATACATCTCTGATAAGACTCCGTTGTTAGCTGATTTAAAACCGAGTGGAAAATACTTGATGGAAGACCTTCACAAAATTGGTGGAACTCCAATGGTGATGAAGTATCTGTTGGAAAAAGGATTTCTTTATGGTGAGTGTTTAACGGTTACCGGAAAAACGGTGGCAGAAAACCTGAAGGATATCCCTTCCATCAATTTCGAAAGCCAGGACATTATACGCAGTATCGAAAATCCAATCAAGGCAACAGGTCACTTACAAATACTCTATGGCAATCTCGCTCCTAAAGGTTCAGTCGCAAAAATTACCGGCAAAGAAGGCGAGCGCTTTAGGGGTACAGCCCGCGTATTCAATGGAGAGTTTGAATTAGTAGATGGAATAAAATCTGGAAAAATAAAAGAAGGAGATGTGGTCGTCATACGCTATGTCGGCCCACGTGGAGCACCCGGCATGCCGGAAATGTTAAAGCCCACCAGTTTAATAATGGGTTCGGGGTTAGGAAAATCAGTCGCGCTTATTACCGATGGAAGATTTTCCGGTGGTTCTCATGGTTTTGTGATTGGTCACATTACTCCCGAAGCTTTTGAGGGTGGCCTACTGGCGTTAGTAGAAGATGGTGACATCATCGAAATCGATATACTCAAGCATGAAATGAATTTAGTAGTGGAGGCAAGCGTGATTGATAAAAGAAAAGCGCAATGGAAACAACCAGCCTTGCGCGCCACGCAAGGTGTTTTAAAAAAATATGCTCAACAAGTAAAAACAGCGGCCGATGGATGCGTTACTGACGAAGATTGAAAACCAACTAAATGCATCAAAACCCGTGAAACAAATTTCAGGTTCTGAAGCCTTGCTGCAATGTTTGGTGGCCGAAGGTGTGAATGTTCTTTTCGGATATCCGGGCGGAGCCATCATGCCTGTTTATGATGCTTTGTATTCCTATGCCGATAAATTGAATCACATCTTAGTTCGTCACGAGCAGGGAGCGATTCATGCTGCACAAGGCTATGCTCGCGCTACCGGCAACGTGGGGGTTGCTATTGCTACTTCAGGACCTGGAGCTGCCAATCTTGTTACGGGTTTAGGAGATGCCGCTATCGACTCTACTCCCGTGGTTTGCATCACCGGACAAGTGGGAGAGCATTTATTAGGCACCGATGCCTTTCAGGAAATGGACGTAATAAACACAACACTTCCTGTAACCAAATGGAATGTTCAAATTACAGAAGCAAGTTCTATTGCCGAACAGGTTGCCAAGGCTTTTTACATCGCGCGAAGTGGAAGACCTGGCCCCGTATTAATTGACATTACCAAGAATGCTCAATTTGAAATGATCGATGACTTTGAGTACACGCCTTGTACTCACGTTCGCACCTATTCTCCAAAACCAGTACTTAATCACGACCAACTAAAAGCAGCAGCCGCGCTGATCAATGAAGCGAAGCGTCCGTACATTTTAGCGGGACAAGGAATAATACTGGGCAACGCAACCGAAGAATTAAAAGACTTTGTGGAAAAAACAGGCATTCCTGTTGCCTCCACCTTGTTAGGACTTTCCTGCATCCCCACTTCGCATCCTCTGTATGTTGGTTACCTGGGCATGCATGGCAACTATGGTCCTAACGTATTGACCAATGAGTGTGATGTTCTTATTGCAGTCGGTATGCGCTTCGATGATCGTGTAACCGGAAATGTGAGTAAGTATGCCAAGCAAGCTCGCATTATTCATATTGACATTGATAAGGCAGAACTCAATAAAATTGTAAAAGCAGAACTGCCCATACATGCCGATGCGAAAGATGCTTTAGCTGCATTACTACCTCTTGTAAAGAAGAATACCCATAGTGGATGGATCAATTTATTTCATGAGGCTGCCCGAAAGGAACACGAAAAAGTAATTCAATTTGCTTTTCATCCGCTCGGCAAAGAACTGTTGATGGGTGAAGTTGTGAATGAACTCACCGAGCAAACCAAAGGTGAGGCCATACTCGTAACAGATGTGGGTCAACATCAAATGGTGGCTTCTCGGTATTTCAAGTTTAAAAATCCACGAACGAATATTACATCCGGTGGTGCCGGTACCATGGGCTTTGCTCTGCCTGCTGCCATGGGCGCTAAGTTAGGAGAGGTGAATAAAGAAGTAATAGCAGTTATAGGTGACGGTGGTTTTCAAATGACGGTGCAAGAACTCGGCACCATCATGCAATACAACATTCCGGTAAAGATTGTCCTGTTGAATAACAACTTCCTGGGCATGGTTCGCCAATGGCAACAACTCTTTTTTGATAAGCGCTACTCGTTTACAGAAATGAAGAATCCAAATTTTGTTGCCCTGACAGAGGCGTATAACATTCCTGCTAAAAAGATAACGAAGCGACATGAACTTCGAAATGCAGTCAGAGAGATGTTAGCACACAAGGGCCCATACTTATTAGAAGTGATGGTAGAAAAAGAAGAAAATGTATTTCCCATGGTGCCAACAGGTGCCGGGGTAGCAGAAATAATATTAGAACCCAGTAAACCGAATGTCAACTAAACGTCACTTCGCAGGGAGCGAGGCGCGAGCGATCGAAGAAGTCCCTACATATGGGGAGACTTCTCCGCTTCGCTGCGAAGTGACATTATAAAAAATATGAGAACAGATTTTATCATCGAAGTATTAGCGGATAATAATTTTTCCGTGCTCAACCGTATGATCAATGTGCTCAACCGCAGACGAGTGCGCATCAAAAAACTCATCGCTCATGAAAATGAAGAAAACTTTCGTAAGGGTGGTGCTACAATGTTGCTGCACACGACCCCCGAAATGATTGAGAAAGTAAAACAGCAATTAGAAAAGCTAATTGAGGTGGAAAGTGCGATTTATTACGAAGGAGATGCTATACATCATGAATCGATCTTCACTCAATCTTCCGCACACAATAAAGTAGCTACACCATCCTTTTAAATCAAACAATTAACTCATAACCGATAACTAACAACTAAAATCATGGCACAAATTAATTTTGGTGGAACCGTAGAAGAAGTAGTAACCCGTGAAGAATTTCCGATGGACAAAGCCCTGGATTTCCTACGCAATGAAACCATTGCCATCATCGGCTATGGGGTACAGGGGCCTGCACAAGCATTGAACCTTCGTGATAACGGCTTCAACGTGATTATTGGACAGCGTAAAGGTAAGACGTACAACAAAGCGGTAGAACACGGATGGGTGCCCGGAGAAACCTTATTTGATATAGAGGAAGCTGCGAGTAGAGGAACGATCATTCAATTCCTGCTTTCCGATGCTGGACAAATTGCCGCATGGCCAACGATCAAACCATTTCTTACCAAAGGAAAAACACTTTATTTCTCGCATGGATTTGGCATCACTTTTAAAGAACAAACCGGTATCGTTCCACCAGCTGATGTAGATGTAGTGCTGGCCGCTCCCAAAGGTTCAGGTACTTCTGTGCGTAGATTATTTTTGCAAGGCAAAGGGATTAACTCCAGCTACGCAGTATTTCAGGATGCTACTGGCAAAGCACGAGAAAAAGCGATTGCTCTCGGCATTGGTGTAGGCTCTGGCTATCTTTTTGAAACAGATTTCAAAAAAGAAGTATATTCTGATCTTTCCGGTGAGCGTGGTACGTTGATGGGCGCCATTGCAGGAATTTTTGAAGCGCAGTATGAAGTGCTTCGCTCTAAAGGTCACTCGCCTTCAGAGGCTTTCAATGAAACCGTAGAAGAACTTACGCAGAGTTTAATGCCGCTTATTGCCGAAAATGGTATGGATTGGATGTATGCCAACTGTTCCACCACGGCACAACGCGGAGCCCTCGATTGGAAAAAGAAATTCAAAGCAGCCACACTGCCCGTGTTTAAAGAGCTCTACGAAAGTGTGGCCACCGGCAAGGAAGCTGCACGTACCATCGAAACCTGTAGCAAACCCGATTATCGTGAAAAATTGGCGGAAGAATTAAAAGAACTGCGCGAAAGTGAATTGTGGCAAGCGGGAGCAGCCGTGCGTGCTTTGCGTCCCGAAAAACAGCGGGTAGAAGCGAGTATGATAAACTAAAACAAATTGACAACGGACGGTTGAAAATTGTCAATTATCCCTTGTCAACTGTCAACTATAATGATAACACTGAATCAGCATAGCATAGATATAAACAAAGCACACGAACTGCTCAGTAAGGTAGTCCTCAAAACTCCATTGCAGTATCATCGCAAGCTTTCCGAAAAGTTTGGTGCTGAGGTGTATCTGAAACGGGAGGATCTGCAAGTGGTGCGCTCGTACAAAATACGAGGTGCGCATAACCTAATACAGAGTTTGACGGAAGAAGAACGAAAGCAAGGCGTTGTTTGTGCGAGTGCCGGCAACCACGCACAAGGCGTTGCCTATTCCTGCAAAGCCTTGAACATTAAGGGTGTTATTTACATGCCCGCCATTACTCCAAAACAAAAAATCAATCAGGTAAAAATGTTTGGAGGTGATCATGTTAAAGTAGTGTTGATTGGCGACACCTTTGATGAATGCCAAACACATGCTCTGAGCTTTTGCACTGAGAAAAAATCAGTCTTCATTCCTCCTTTCGATCATTTAAAAATAATTGAAGGGCAAGGAACGGTTGCGAAGGAAATTCTTGAAGACCAAAGCGATATTGATTTTGTTTTCGTCCCCATTGGGGGTGGCGGTTTATGCGCAGGTGTAGGGCATTATTTTAACACCTATTCACCCCATACAAAGTTAATTGGAGCAGAGCCCTCCGGTGCACCTTCTATGCAGGCTGCTTTACAAGCTGGCAGGCCTGTTATTCTTGAAACGATTCAACGCTTTGTCGATGGTGCCTCCGTAAAGAAAGTAGGTGATATCACCTTCAACTTTTGTAAAGAAGTACTTAGTGATGTGCTCTTAGTGCCCGAGGGCAAAGTAAGCTCCACCATTCTTCAGCTGTACAATGAAGATGCCATTGTGGCTGAACCAGCAGGAGCACTCTCCATTGCTGCCTTAGATCAATATGCTGATCAACTAAAGGGTAAAAAGGTAATCTGCGTAGTGAGCGGTGGCAATAACGACATCGACCGGATGCAGGAGATTAAAGAAAGATCACTCCTCTACGAAGGACTGAAACATTACTTCATCGTTCGCTTTGCCCAACGACCCGGTGCTTTAAAAGAGTTTGTAAATCACATATTAGGTCCGACAGATGATATTGTACGCTTCGAATTTATTCAGAAGCACAATAAAGAAACGGGGCCCGCACTCATTGGTATCGAAGTAAAATCACGCGAAGATTTTGCTTTACTGCTTCAACGAATGGATCACAACGAATTGAACTATACAGTTGTCAATCAACATGAAAACCTTTTTGAGTATCTTATTTAAGGTCGCTTCTCACTTCGCTCCGCTTCGTTCGAAGCCCCCTCAACTTTTATCCATTCAGGGGATTTCTTCGTTTGCTTACTTTGTAAGCGCGCTACGAAATCGTGTTCCTATCCATCACTCCTTCGTCACATTCACAACCATTACGGGACTCCCCGTTCGCACGCGCTAATCCTCACCGTCCTCCAGGAGGTAAGTGATCTCCCAAAAAAATCTAAACAACATATTCAACACTTCAGTCTACATGTGTAGACTGCAACCCACGCATTTATGAAAGTCATAAAATTCGGAGGCTCCTCGTCCGCCTCTGCTGAACGTATAAAATCAATCATTGAAATAGTAAGGCCTCTACTGAGTAGCGAAGTGGCGCTTGTTTTCTCTGCCTTTGGTGGTGTTACGGATCAACTCATTCAACTGAGCAATCTTGCTCTTGCCAGCAATGCTGAATACAAAAAATTACTTATCGAACTTGAAAACCGTCATCTTGAAACGAGCCGCGGCTTGATTCCGGTCAATAAACAAAGTAGTGTGCTGGCGCAGGTAAAAATTCAGTTTAACGAGCTGGAAAATGTTTTACAGGGCGTTTGTCTGGTGAAGGAGCGGACTCCAAGAACCCTTGATTATATCATGAGTTTTGGCGAACGCTTATCGGCCTTTATAATTTGTGAAGCTTTTAAGGCAAAAGGTTATGATGTTGAATTTCTGGATGCGCGCACGGTCATTCGCACCGATAATCTCTTTGGTTATGCGAAAGTAGATTTTGACATCACCAATCGCCTCATACAACAACATTTTAAACACCATACTTCCACTCAGGTTATCACTGGCTTTATTGCTTCTACTGAAGGCGGAGAAACCACTACGCTTGGCAGAAGTGGTTCTGATTACACTGCGTCAATTTTTGCGGGTGCCTTGCGGGCAAGTTCTTTGGAAATTTGGACGGATGTAGATGGTATGATGACTGCTGACCCTCGTCTCGTTAAGAAAGCCTTTCCTGTTCCGGAACTGAGTTACGAAGAGGCTATGGAGCTTTCGCACTTTGGTGCTAAAGTTATTTTTCCTGCCACCATGAAGCCTGCGATGGCGCATCACATTCCGATCTGGATTAAAAATACGTTTAACCCAGAGGCACGAGGAACGAAAATTTCCGCCTCCTTTACCAATGGAAAACTGATCAAGGGTATTTCCTCCATGAATAGCATCAGCCTTCTCAATGTTCAAGGAAGTGGCCTTGTGGGGGTAGTGGGTGTCTCCATGAGGTTGTTTTCAACATTAGCGAGAGAAAAAATAAATGTCATTCTAATCAGTCAGGCCTCCTCTGAACATTCCATTTGTATTGCAGTAGAAAGTGATACAGCGCTACTTGCTAAAAACTTGCTGGAAAAGGAATTTAGTCATGAAATCAGAGAGGCGCTGATTGATGAGGTTTCTGTCCAAGCAGATCTTTCCATTTTGGCGATTGTCGGTGATAGTATGCAACATCACCCAGGTAGCAGCGGACGGATGTTCAATGCACTTGGCAAAAATGGCATTAATGTAATCGCCATCGCGCAAGGGTCTTCTGAGAGAAACATTTCTGCGGTGGTGCGTCAGATTGATATCGCGAAAGCCGTTAATGTTTTGCATGATGCCTTCTTTCTTTCCAATACCAAAACCATCAATCTGTTTTTGATTGGCACTGGCCTGGTGGGAGGAACCCTCCTTCAACAAATTCAACAGCAGGCCAAAAAATTACTCACTGATCATCATTTAGACGTTCGGCTTATTGGAGTTGCTAATAGCAAAAAAATGTTTTTCCAACTTGATGGTATTGATCTGTCTCAATGGAAAATGATTCTGTCTCAATCCACACAGACAATGGCCTTAACCTCTTATGTCGACACCTTGATTCAGTTAAACATGCCTAACAGCATTCTCATAGATTGTACCTCCAGTGAAGAAGTCACAAAACGCTATGAACAAGCATTGGCTGCAAGCATTTCAGTAGTTACTCCCAATAAAAAAGCAAACTCAGCTTCGCACGAACAATACGTGAAACTGAAATCAATTGCTAAAAAAAGGGGCGCCAAGTTTTTATATGAAACAAATGTGGGGGCAGGACTTCCCATTATCAATACCCTTAATGATCTTTTGTTAAGTGGAGACCGAATTCTTAAGATTGAAGGTGTGCTGAGTGGAACACTGAATTTTATTTTCAGCTCTTTTAATGGAGAAAAAGCTTTTAGTGCCATTGTAAAAGAGGCCAAAGAAAAAGGGTATACCGAACCCGACCCTCGTGATGATTTAAGTGGAATGGATGTCGCTCGAAAAATTTTAATCCTGGCTCGAGAGACAGGAGCCTCTTTAGAATTGTCTGACATCAGCGTACAGAATCTAGTGCCTGAGAGTTGTCAGTCAGTTCAATCGGTGGATGAATTTTTCGCACAACTTCAACAACACGATCAGTATTTTGATTCTCTTTTGCAAAAGGCAAGTTCAAAAAATGAAAAATTGCGATACAAAGCTATCGTTGAAAACAATAAAGCTTTTGTTCAGCTGGAGTCTGTAGGTGAGAGTCACACTTTCTACTCCTTATCAGGAAGTGATAACATTATACTCATCACCACAGAACGATACAAAGAAAGACCACTAGTGGTGCGTGGTCCGGGAGCAGGAGCTGAGGTTACCGCTGCAGGAGTATTTGCAGATGTTATTCGAATTAGTAATTATTCGAATTAAGTTTGTTGTCAGTCTGAGTTTGTCGAAGGCGATTTTGATTAACTCAATCTGGCATATTTTTATTAATTTTTAACTATGAGTAAAACGATAAAAGCATTTGCTCCCGCTTCCATCGGAAATGTTTCTTGCGGCTTTGATGTGCTGGGACTTGCCGTTGACAATCCGGGGGATGTTGTAGAAGCTTCTTTTAATAACAGCAACCGCGTGGTCGTCAACAATATTTTAGGTGATAGAGGTTTGCTTCCTCGTGAAGCAGATAAAAATACCGCAGGCGTAGCGGTGTTGGCATTTCTAAAGCACATCCATAGTTCGCAAGGCATAGACCTTGTGCTGCACAAAAACTTGCCACTGGGCAGTGGACTTGGATCGAGTGCAGCCAGTGCGGTGGCGGCTGTTGTAGCCGTAAACAAACTAATGAACGAACCTCTTGAGCGAAAGGATTTGTTGCCCTTTGTGATGGAAGCAGAACTCATTGCGTGTGGTGCCGCTCATGCCGACAATGCCGCACCAAGTTTATTGGGTGGTCTGATTTTAATTCGTCAAAACGATCCGCTCGATGTGATTAACATCCCTACACCCAAAGACTTGGTTTGTGTTCTGGTGCATCCGCATATTGAGATAAAAACACGCGATGCAAGACAAGTTCTAAAGCCAAGCATTTCATTAAAAGATGGCATCACACAATGGGCGAATACTGCCGCACTGGTCGCAGGCATGATGAAAAGCGATTATGGATTAATTGGTCGCTCGTTGGTTGATGTCGTTGCAGAACCCATGCGCGCACCACTTATTCCAAATTTTTATCAGATAAAAAGTGCAGCCTTAGAAGCGGGAGCCTTAGGATGTGGAATCTCTGGCTCTGGTCCTACGCTTTTTGCTCTGTGTCAGGGAATAGCCACAGCTCGAAAAGTAAGTGTTGTCATGGAAAAGGAATTCGCGGCTATACACCTAGCCTCTGATGTATTCCTCTCATCCGTGAATACCTTGGGCGCTAAAATTATTGGATCTTAAGCGTATGAAATTTTATACTACAAAAGATAAAAAGCATTTGGTTAGTCTGCGCGAGGCTGTAGTACACAGTCTTGCTCCAAATGGTGGTTTGTACATGCCAGAACAAATTCCTTCCCTGCCACCAGAATTTTTTACACGCGCTCAGAGCTTAACATTTGCTGAAATTGCTTTGGAGGTCGCTAAGCCTTATGTAGAAAATGTACTTGAACAAGATCATCTCAAAAAAATAATTGCTCAGACCATCACCTTCGATGCTCCCTTGGTAAAAGTAGAAGAGAATGTTTTTGCATTGGAGCTTTTTCACGGACCCACGCTCGCTTTCAAAGATTTTGGCGCTCGTTTCATGGCACAACTCCTTCAGCATTTTGCCAAAGAGCAAAAGAAAGAGGTGACGGTGCTCGTGGCTACTTCTGGTGATACGGGTAGTGCAGTAGCTAATGGTTTTTATAATGTTCCCAATGTGCGCGTCATCATCTTATACCCTTCCGGTAAAGTAAGTGCGCTGCAGGAAAAACAATTTACCACACTTGGCAACAACATTACCGCCATAGAAATAGACGGAACCTTTGATGATTGTCAACACTTAGTGAAAACTGCTTTTCAGGACGCAGACCTTAATGAGCAATTCTTCCTCACCTCTGCGAACTCCATCAACATCGCACGTCTACTTCCACAGATGTTTTACTATTTCTATGCCTGGTCACGACTCGCTAATAAAGAACGGGTAGTGTTTTCCGTACCCAGCGGAAATTTTGGAAACCTCACCGCTGGCCTAATAGCCCAACGAATGGGATTACCCATACATCATTTTGTTGCCTCCACGAATAAGAACGATAGCGTGTGTACCTATTTAGATAAAGGTGCCTTCACGCCTCATGCTTCTTTTGCTACGATCAGCAATGCCATGGATGTGGGCAACCCCAGTAATTTTTCTCGCATGCTCGATCTATTTAACAATGACTGGCAGCAAATGAAAAAAAGTATTCATGGTTTTTCTTTCAGTGATGAGCAGACAGCTGAGGTAATGAAAGCTGTCGTTAAGCAGAGCAACTATGTTTTAGATCCTCATGGTGCTGTTGGCTATTTAGGACTGAAGGCGTTTCTTAAAAATAAACCTGAGTACACAGGTGTGTTTTTAGAAACAGCACATCCATCTAAATTTCTAGAAGTAGTAGAACCGATCATTCAACAACCTGTCATTATTCCTGATTCGTTGCAACGCTTTTTATCAAGGGAGAAAAAAAGCATTCCTTGCTCTTCTGATTACGAATCCTTTAAAAAAATTCTGCGCAATACTTAGCACAACATGATGCTACCAAACACTCGTGAGGCAAAACTTTTCTAAGTTTTTGTTGACGGTGCAAAAATGTTACTTCATATTAGCGTAGTAAAATTCTACTCGATGAAACTTCCGCCCTGATGCAGCAATGTGTCGGGGCGGTTTGTTTTTATAGCGAGCTAAACGAACTAACAATCGTTCAATGACAAAAGCGAAAACACTTTTTGAAAAAATCTGGGATGCGCACGTAGTGAAACGACAGGACGGACACCCGGATGCACTTTTTATTGATCGCCATTTCATTCACGAAGTTACCAGTCCACAAGCCTTTGATGGTTTGCGCAAACGTGGTATCGGTGTATTTAATACACACCGCACAACCGCCACAGCAGATCACAATGTGCCTACAAAAGATCAACACTTACCCATAAAAGAGGCTTTGTCTCGCCACCAAGTAGAAACGCTGAGAAAAAATTGTGCGGAATTTGGCGTTGACTTATATGATTTGGGTCACGCCTTTCAAGGTATCGTGCATATTATCGGTCCCGAGCTAGGATTAACACTTCCTGGTATGACCATCGTATGTGGCGATAGTCATACTTCTACACACGGGGCCTTCGGCAACATTGCTTTTGGCATTGGCACCAGTGAAGTGGAGCAAGTGCTCGCTACGCAATGTGTATTGCAGTACAAGCCCAAAACCATGAAGATTGAAATCAATGGCGTGCTGGGTAAGGGTGTTGTCGCTAAAGACATCATCCTCTATATCATTTCCAAGTTATCAGCCAGCGGTGCTACCGGCTATTTTGTAGAGTATGCAGGCACCGCCATCGAAAGTCTTTCTATGGAAGCCCGCATGACCATCTGCAACATGAGCATAGAGATGGGTGCCCGTGGTGGATTGATTGCACCCGATGAAACAACATTCAATTATATACGAGGGCGGAAATTTGCTCCGCAGGGAGAAGCACTTGATGCACTCGTAGAACAATGGAAGAATTTGAAAACCGATCATGACTCTGCTTACGATCTCGTCATCAAATTCGATGCTGCCGATATAGCACCTATGATTACGTACGGAACCAATCCGGGTATGGGCATAAAAGTAACAGATCGCATTCCTACTACACGTGAGTTAAAAGAGATAAGCGAACACGCCTCCTTTACTAAATCACTGGAGTACATGGGGCTCGATGCCGGTTCTTCCTTGTTGGGCAAAGCCATCGATTATGTTTTCATCGGTAGTTGTACGAATGCGCGCATGGAGGACTTGCGCCTGGTGGCTGAAATGGTAAAAGGAAAAAGCAAAGCGGCCAATGTTGAAGTCTGGGTCGTGCCTGGATCCAAGCAAGTTGAAGAACAAGCTCGCAAAGAAGGCCTTGATAAAATTTTTGAAGCAGCCGGATTTGAACTACGCAGTCCCGGATGTTCAGCATGTCTTGGCATGAACGAAGACAAGGTGCCAGCAGGAAAATATTGCATCAGTACTTCCAACAGAAATTTTGAAGGCAGGCAGGGACCGAAGTCGAGAACCTTTTTGGCAAGCCCCTTGAGTGCCGCAGCAGCAGCCATTACTGGTAAGGTGACAGACGTAAGAGAACTGCTTTAGTTAATCGTTATTGGTTAACGCTCTTGCCGTTAACCAATAACTCCTAACAGATAACCTAATGACATGAAGCAAAAATTTATAACACTAACATCCACCGCAGTACCCTTATCGATAGAAAATATCGATACGGATCAGATTATTCCAGCGCGCTTTTTAAAAGCGACCACGCGCGAAGGCTTTGGCGATAATCTGTTTCGCGATTGGCGCTACGATGCTGAAGGAAATCCTAAAAGGGATTTTACTTTAAACGATCCACGCTTCACCGGAAAAATTTTAGTAGCTGGAAAAAATTTTGGTTGCGGAAGCAGTCGCGAGCATGCTGCCTGGGCCTTGTACGATTATGGTTTTCGCGTAATCATCTCAAGTTTTTTTGCGGATATTTTTAAGAACAATGCCCTAAACAATGCACTACTGCCTATTCAGGTGAGTGATGCCTTTCTGCAAGCCATTATTCAACAGGTTGAAAAAGATCTCACAACTTCTCTGGTAATTGATTTGGAAAAACAGTTCGTACAGTTTGGCAATCAACAAGAACACTTTGATATCAATCCTTACAAAAAGACCTGCTTGATAAATGGGTATGATGATATTGATTACTTGCTGGATTTGAGAGCAGAGATAAAAGAGTTTGACTTAGCACATTAATAAGCTTCGAGCCACGAGCTGCTAGCATCGAGTAGTTGCTCGAAGCTCAAAGCTAGAGGCTCATAGCTAGTAACGATATGAATAGACGAATAACCATCCTCCCTGGAGACGGCATCGGCAAAGAAGTAACCACCGAAGGAAAACGCGTGTTGGCTAAAATAGCTGAGCTCTTCGATCACACCTTTGACTTTGAAGAAGCACTGATTGGTCATGATGCCATTGAGGCAACGGGTAATCCTCTACCAGACGAAACCTTGCATAAACTCAAAAACACGGATGCAATTTTGTTTGGAGCCGTAGGGCATCCCAAATACGATAACGACCCAACGTTGAAAGTAAGGCCCGAGCAAGGCTTATTAAAAATGCGCAAGGAGCTGGGTTTGTATGCGAACCTACGACCCATCAAATTATTCGATGAACTTCTGCATGCCTCCAGCATTAAACCAGAAATTCTGAAAGGTGCCGACATCCTTTTCTTTCGCGAACTGACAGGTGATGTGTACTTCGGTGAGAAGGGAAGAAAAGACGAGGGCAATACCGCCTACGATTTAATGATTTATCAGCGCTACGAAATTGAACGCATTGCACACAAAGCTTTCAAGGCGGCACAGACACGAAATAAAAAAGTTACTTCTGTTGATAAGGCAAACGTGTTGGAGAGCTCACGCTTGTGGCGCGAAGTGGTGCAACAAGTCGCCAAGGAATATCCGGATGTAAACATCGAGCATCAATTTGTTGACAGCGCAGCCATGAAACTCATTCAAAACCCCCGCAGCTTCGATGTGGTACTCACCGGAAATTTATTTGGAGACATACTAACCGATGAAGCCTCACAAATTGCAGGCTCTATGGGCATGTTGGCTTCGGCCTCCATTGGTGATACGATAGGTTTGTACGAACCCATTCACGGAAGCGCACACGACATCACCGGAAAAGGTATTGCCAATCCCCTCGCCTCCATTCTCTCTGCTGCACTCCTCCTCGATATTTCTTTTAACCTCAAGGAAGAATCAGAATCGGTGATACAAGCTGTATCGGCAGTGCTGAAAAAAGGCTATCGCACTGTGGATATTGCTGATGCCTCCACTGTAAAAGATAAGATACTGAACACACAAGCAATGGGCGATTGTGTAATGAAAGAATTAGCGCTGGTAACTGAATTTGTAAAATAGACCTTGCCGGCCGTGTGCCGCGAAAACAAAAATGATATGAATCAAAAAGTAGAAATTTTCGATACCACCCTTCGCGATGGCGAACAAGTCCCCGGTTGTCAACTTTCCACCGAAGAAAAAATTACGATTGCGCGTGAGTTGGAGTTGTTGGGAGTCGATGTGATTGAAGCGGGTTTTCCAATCTCCAGTCCCGGTGATTTCTTATCCGTCATTGGTATTTCTCGCGCGGTGCGCGATGTAACGGTTTGCGGATTAACACGCGCCAAAGAAGAAGACATTGATGTAGCGGCAGAAGCTTTGCGCTATGCGAAACGAGGTCGTATCCACACCGGTATTGGTTCATCCGATGTTCATATTCTTCACAAGTTTCGCAGTACCCGCGAACAAGTGTTGGAGCAAGGCGTGGCCGCAGTTAAGTATGCCAAGGCCAAAGGTTTTGAAGTGGAGTTTTATGCGGAGGATGCCGGTCGTGCAGATTTAGCTTTTCTCGCGCAAATGACACAAGCCGTTATTGCTGCGGGTGCAGATGTAGTCAACATTCCTGATACAACCGGTTATTGCTTACCGCATTTATATGGCAAGCGCATTCAATATTTATACGAGCACGTTACCAACATTGACAAGGCAAGAATTTCTGTGCACTGTCACAATGATTTAGGGATGGCCACGGCCAACACAATGGCCGGTATCATTAACGGAGCACGCCAAGCTGAAGTAACGATTAATGGAATTGGTGAACGAGCCGGTAATACTTCACTGGAAGAAGTAGTGATGACGATTAAAACTCACCAGGATTTAGGACTCTACACCAATATCAAAACAGAGCGCATTTATGGCATCAGTCAGCTGGTGAGTAAAATGATGCGCATGCCCGTACAACCCAACAAGGCTATTGTAGGTAAGAATGCTTTCGCTCACTCGTCCGGCATTCATCAAGATGGTTTCTTAAAGCATGCCGAGAATTATGAAATTATCAATCCGGTAGATGTAGGGATTCCCTCCTCTTCCATTGTGCTTACAGCACGCAGTGGTCGCGCAGCACTCAAACATCGCTTGGAGTGTTTAGGTTTTAAAGTGGAAGGAGAGGACTTGAATGCAGTCTATGAAAACTTCCTAATTCTGGCTGATGAGAAAAAACATGTGGGTGATGAAGAGTTGAGTTTGTTGGCGGCTAGTGTGCCAGTGTTGGTTAGGTGAGGAATTCCTATACGGTCTTTCTGAGAACGCTTGGCTATGAAGTGTTACTTTTATCCTTAAAAAAATAGTTAATCAAAAGTAATGCTTTATAGCCGTTGTTGTGCGCTGCCTTTAGCTTAAATGGATCGTTAAACGCCATTAACTCTTTTCTCAATAGCTTCGGATAATTCCTTTAAAGGATAATCTATGTCCCAATCATCTGTTCCTTGAAAAAAGAAAGTAGCGCCAAAGAATCGCCCAATGATATCATCGTACCACGTTGCAGCTGTTAAGCAGAGAGTCTCAAGTTCTGCAATCGATACATTTGGTACACGGACATCAGGATCTGTATGAGCGTATACTTTATCCCGAGCATCAATTACTTTTTTAATAGCACTCTCCATTTCTGACAACGATTGTAATATTTTTTACACGTTGATTTTACCTCAGATTTTTTCTTAAAAACATTATCTACTTTTAACTTGTTGTTACTCAATAGTAAGGTCAATTCTTTGTCATAAGGTTCATTAATTAGCTTATTGCAAAGTTTGGTGAAACTTCTTTTTTGTGTTGATCTACTATCGAAAAGTTTTGAAATCTGGATGATTGAAATAAAATTTAGTTGATAAAAGTGGTGTTGAAAGAATCCATGACTCTTCGCATGTTTTTCTTCTTTGTAAACATCCCTAGATAGTCTCTTGGCATTATTTATACTTATGTGGATGTCAAAAATAATATTTGACATATCTTTTCTCCATTTTGCAAGTTCAGTAAGTGTCATCATTAAAGTCTTACGGAAAAGGTTACGCACAACATCTATATATCACCAACTCTTCTTCACTCAAAACTAAACTTATATCCACTCCAACACCTCCACCGTCTGCGCTACTTTCACTTCACCCGTATGTTTGGTGCTCTTGGGTTCAATCAGCATCACGCGTACTTCTTCGCCCTCGTTCGTCCATGGGCGGTGCTCTACTGTCTTCGGTACGATTAAAATTTCTCCAGGCTTGGTTTGAGTTGTTCTTCCATCTCTAAAGTCCATCATCAGCGTTCCGCTCACCACCACAAACATTTCGTCTTCCTCCTCGTGGCTATGCCATACGAGTTCGCCTTTTAGTTTGGCAAGCTTCACATAGTTTTCATTCAGTTCTCCCACAATGTAGGGATGCCAATACTCGTGGATCTTAGCAAACTTCTCTTCCAGGTTAAAATTTGAAATGTTCATAGGTGTTGTTTATTCTGTTGAGATGACTTCCTCATCTTGCTGTTTTTCTAAAATGACTTTCCTTGCCTTATCTACTCGCTTCCCGTGCCAGGCCATAATGGGCCCATACATAAAATAGGCGAAGCCCGAATACATACCCGAAAAAGGATCGTTGTAAAACACTAAAACTATAAGTACTGAAAACAAAGGGATGGCTCCTAACAAAAAGTTGGTGCGGATGCTGGTTCTTGTATCAAATAGTTCTAACTCATTCAACTGTAACTCAACTGCCTTGCTGAGGGCATACCGATACATCAACACGAGCACAAAGAACACGCTGGTTGCCCCAATGCCATATATAATCATTAAGTCAGACATGTTTCCTCCTCTCAACATGCCTTGTAAATCCTGGATAAGCCACTCTATTTCAAAGGGTATGGCAATCACAAATAAAGAAAGCTTTGTCAGAAATTTAAGTGGATAAACGTAAAAGAGCACGATGACTAAAAAAAGTGTGTTTAGAAAAATGACCCTGTTATTTCGTAAGCCATACCGATAGTAGAAAACAAAGTGCTCGTGCCAGATCAATACAATCAGTGTGATACACATCATGAAGGGTATCAGGTCAAATGTAAATTTTACAATTTGAGCAAAGGTGCTCGGAGGGGAGGTGGAGATGAGGAGCAGCGTGATAGCGAGTGCAAATACGGCATCACTAAAATTTTCTAAACGACCCGGTTCTGTTCCGCGATAGCGGAATTCCTTGTCCATACCAATGTTCTTAGCAAAACTTCCTCGTAGCATTTGAGTATTATTAAAACCTTGACGCAATAACAATGCGCTTTCTAAAGGTCTTAACAAATCCCGAAGTATCAAACACTTCCATCCGCAAGGTATAGTAACCAATTCGGGCGCGTGCTCCATCGTCCTGGTCACCATCCCAGGTAAAGAAGCCCTCGGTACCCAGTATTTCATTATTGGCTAGGCTCTTTACGAGTCTTCCCTGAGCATCAAAGATTTTTGCGTTGGCTATCAATCCGCCCTGTTCAAAACGGTATTGAATGGAGGTAAAATTGGGTTGGCCAACCAGAGGCTCAAAAACTTCCGGTTCTACACGCACTTCTTCCTGACCCAGAGAATTTGCTTGACTATTCGCATTCTGATAGCCTGGTGTAGCAAAGTGCGTTGCCTTCACCCCCGATCTCCAGTTATTTTTCATCATGGCTGACACTTGCATCGACACACGTTCGAGCGAAACGCCTTCTTCTTCCTTCACTAAAGCAGAGTGCATGTCTCTGGAGTAGAGAAGTTCATCGATGACAAGTCCTTCGCTTGTGAGCAAAACAAGTGATCCCCTCTCATCATTCATCGGTGGAATCGTTGTTTCAAAAAAACGGTCGTGTGCTGCTTGTGGATATTCATCCATAACATTATTCACGTCTGGGCTGAAGACCAAATAGGAACTTGGATGTAGTAATATGTTTTGATCGGTAAGTGCTTTCTCATTGATCAAAAGCTCATTCATTCGATTAGCCAGTCTTAATTCTTTGAGATTTATAAATTTTGTGGAGTGATTGTACACTTCTACAAAGTCAGCGCCAGAGATTCTGGGATTAAATAGGATTTCATTCAGAAAAACATCACCGATCGTTGGTGTTTCCGGTAACGCGAATGTTTGGCGAGGAGCTTCCTTCTCAATTTCATTCCCGGCACAATCATAGACTTGCTCTACACGAAGTTCGTACAGAGTCTTTGTCTCTAAAGAGATTTCAAAAGATAGTCTGAGCTCCGTGAGGGATGTGTTTGTAAAAGTAACAGTACTCAACGGAGTGCTTGGTGTTAATGTAAAGGATGCAAGGGGAGGTGTTCTCCTCTCCAGCTTTTCGTTAAACAATAACAGTACGCAGGTCTCATTTTCTGGTGTAACCGAAAGTAGTTGTGGCGGTGTGGTGTCGGGCTTACTTGCTTTCACTGAATTTTCTTTCCCGGGAGTGCCTCCTTGTTCGCTTTCAGAAGCTGTCCAGTTAGCTTCTTCTCCGCAACTATTTTCGGTATCAATCAACTCCAACGACCAGCCGCCTGCTTCTTTATCCTCACTTCTATACCAGTCAGTGGTAAAGTTTAGGGAATCGATTCGTGTGCCTTTGTTATCATACAGCATAATGGACTCTCCTGTGTTGTTAAGCGATGGAAAATTTGTAAGTCCAAGCGTAGTTCCATAAGAATCAAAAGCATTTGCGTCACTGACACTGCAAATAAGCACATAATCTCCAGGCAGTAAGATGTGCGTGGGAAAAACTCCCCCTGCACTTCCATCACGTATACTCCAATCTTTCAGATCAATAATTTTCTCACTTCGGTTATGCAGCTCAACAAACTCCGCTTCCGGAAGGGCAACAATCGGATTAGGGTCCGCAAAAATCTCCGTGATGATAATGTCTTTAGCGGATGCTGCTGCTGGTAAAACAAAAGTAACCGTGTTGTCTTCGCCTATTGCATTGCCATTACAATCCTGAATGTCTTGTCCTGTCAGGGTGTAGATTAGACTGGGCCGAAGCTCCTCTGCAAATACCACCTCAACGCTTGTCAACAATGAATCACTGAAAAAGACTTTATCCAATTGAACAGAAGGGTTGATTACAAACTGACTCAAAAGAATAGCTGTGTTGCTTAACCTTTCATTGAACGTTAATTCTATTTGGTGCTGGTTCCGAACTTGAGCGCTTAAAAGCTTGGGTCCATCAACATCCGGTTCATTATTCAGTACAGTGTTTGTGCTTCCTGGTGTACCTCCCGCTGCGTGTTTAGAAGCAATCCAGTTTTCTGAGTCCGTCACACAAAAGTTTTCCTGGCTGATTCTCTCCAGCGAATAACCACCCGCTTTTTTCTCTTCATCTTTATACCAATCCTCTTGATAAAAAACGGAGTCAATCACATAACCAGAGGAATCCAATAATTTCAGTAGTTCACCTGTGTTGGTGAGTGTTGGAAAACCTGTTACCGGAAGTACATTGGGAAAAGAAGCATAGGCACTTGTCAAAGAGCTATTTACAAGCACTATATATTGCCCGGGAAAAATAATTTTTGACGGCAAGACCTTTTCAACCGTGGCATCTGCGAATTTCCAACCGGCCAAATCAAAGGCCTTTGTACTTCGATTGTAGATCTCGACAAACTCACCTTCTGGCAAACCTATGGCGGGGTTCGGATCAGCAAATATTTCCGAAAAGATAATGTCTCGCGCAAGAGCCGGAACAGGTCGAAAGGAAAAAAACTTCCATTCTTCCGAGAGCAGTTTATTGCCAAGAAGATCCGCCACATTACGTACCGTTAAACGACTTGTGTCTGCGTTCGGAAAGCTGTTGGGAAAAAGGAGGCTAACAGTTCTTTCATCCTCTTGAAGAAGTGCTTCAGTGGCAGAACCTACTCCCTGATCAACAGAATAATTAGCAAAACTTTCTGCCGACAAACGCTCCACCTTTTCCGAAAAGAGAACCTCTAACTCCTTGTCTGAAATAGGTGTAACGCTGATGACTGTAGGTGGATTTGTGTCTGTCACCAAGCCACCAATATAAAAATCGTCAAAGTAATGTTTGGTGTGAAAGCTACTGGTGGATTGTGTAATGCGAATACCAAAAAAAGAGGTGCTCAAAAACGTTGCATCCGTTGCCGAGCCTTCCGTAAAGTACGTACCTGTCAGTCCTACATCACGCTGAAGGGTCCACACATTTGCGGCATCACGTGTCACCGAAATGCGCATCAAATTATTACTCGTATTCGTTATCCCATTAACCCCGTCAATCATCTGGCTGGTTGTGCCGGCCACCATTTTCCATAATCCTATTTCATCACTTGTTCCACCGATCCTTACAAAATAGCCATTGTTACTTATGCTGGTGAGGTTTGCCTGCTCAGACATAAGATAGACATCTACATAATTAGCACTAGAGGTATTGAACGGAAGGTGTACCGTAAAATTCCATTGTGCTTCTGTACCAATAGAAGAGGCTGTTGTGATGTAGAAGGTTGAGCTGGGTGTAAGAGAATTGGAGCGCAACTGTCCGGAGGAGATGGTCCAGTAACTGTTATTGTCCCCCGTCCACACAGGGTTGGCTGTAAAGTCTCCGTCAGAAAAATCATCTGTTACCTGACAAAATGTGTTCAAGGGGGCCACTGCGAACAGCAGCCAAAAGATTTTGTGCATACACAACGAGGTCTTAATCAAATCTAATAATTTTGTCCATTATTTTATCAACCCTGATTATGAAACTCGCGCTAGTAGGCGCTACCGGATTGGTAGGCCAGGAAGTCTTGAAAGTGTTAGAGGAAAGAAATTTTCCTTTTGATGAATTGTATCTGGTGGCCTCCGCTAAATCGGTGGGTCAAAGCATGGAGTTTAAGGGAAAGAAATACACCATAAAGAGCATGGAGGAAGTTTGTAACCTGGTTCCGGATGTGGGGATTTTTTCTGCCGGTGGAAACACCTCACTGGAGTGGGCGCCCAAGTTTGCCGAAAAGGGAACGGTGGTTGTCGATAACTCTTCTGCCTGGAGAATGGATCCAACTAAAAAATTGGTGGTTCCTGAAATCAACGGATCAGCACTAACAGAAAACGATAAAATCATCGCCAACCCCAATTGCTCTACCATCCAAATGGTGCTGGCCTTAGCACCCTTGCATGCCAAGTATAAATTAAAGCGTGTCGTGGTTTCTACGTACCAGTCCGTAACCGGAACGGGCAAAGATGCTGTGCAACAAATGATGGACGAACGCGCAGGGATTGACGGTGCAAAGGTGTATCCGCACCCGATTGACATGAATGCTTTGCCCCACATTGATGTGTTTCAGGACAATGGATACACTAAAGAAGAAATGAAGATGGTAAATGAAACGCGCAAAATTCTTGGCGATCAAACTATCGGTCTCACTTCGACTACGGTGCGTGTTCCTACCATAGGCGGACACAGCGAAGCGGTAAACGCAGAGTTTTACAATGACTATGATTTAGCAGAGGTGCGTAGTTTGTTAAGCAACACTTCTGGCATTATCGTACAAGACGATCCGAAGAATAATGTGTACCCAATGCCTCTTTTCAGTAAAGGAAAAGATGAGGTCTTTGTAGGTCGCTTGCGCAGAGACGAGTCTCAACCCAACACACTAAACATGTGGGTGGTGGCCGATAACCTTAGAAAAGGTGCCGCCACCAACGCAGTACAAATTGCTGAGTACCTCATGGAAAATGTGCTGGCTGTAAAATAAAGATCACCAGTCAAGCGATAAAACAAAAAGTCCCGTCAAGTGTATACTTGACGGGACTTTTATTTAAGGTGGTGTTCTTAGTATTTTAAGATGGCGAGGAAATTCGCACCCAAATTATCAACAATAATTTTACGGTAGCGAACACTTCTCTTGTAGTCCATAGTCATAAATTCATTCCAGGGTTGATCCCAATCGGTTTGCTTCGCCATAATAAAGGCCAACTCTTCTGCCCCTCCAAAATTGATGCTCTGTCTTTTCACCGGTAGTTGTCTGCGGGTGGCATCAATGTATTCTGTAAAATCGAGTACGGTAAAAAACTTAGGACCTCCGGAAAGCTCTTTCAGAATTTCTCCTCCCGAGTTTGCATAGGTTACCTTTAATCCGGGTGCATTCTCCTTTTTAATTTTTTCAATCACCTTCACATGTGTGCTTCCTGAAATCACCTTAGCGCTGTAATCTTTCATGACGGTACCAATCTCTGCACTGGTGCTAATCGTTGGTGCATCCTTGTGTGTGAGCATCACCACCGGATTTGTCATAAACGAAGGAGTAAACTTCAAAATTTTCTTGCGCTCATCCGTAACGGTAACGTTCGTCACACCCATGATATTCGGAGTGGTTTGTGTAATCGACAAAAACTGAGGAAACACCTGTTCTTGTCCCGCATAATTTAGTTCAAGCTTCTTTCCATACTTCTCTTGAACAAACTTGGCGAAGTCATCCATAATATCAGCACACACACCTTTCATTTTACCGGTGGCAGCATCCTTGTAAATTAAACCAGGTTGCTCATAATAGATAATCGTAAGCGTTCCTCCACCGGCCTTTACTTTAGCCCAGGAGTCGCCACTATACTTTTGACCGAGGCATACTGTAGTGAGCAGCAAGCCTGCAAAAAATAATATGTTTTTCATTGATTTGGGGTTATTAGTCAATGCGAATATATGGGCAAGCTCAAGGAATCAAAACAGATGTACCATTTTTATGCTTTTGCAATAGCGGTCGCTGCCACATAGGCGGTGGTCCAGGCCGCCTGGAAATTAAAGCCTCCTGTTTCTCCATCTATGTTTAGTATTTCCCCTGCGAAAAAGAGATCTGGAACAAGCTTGCTAGCCATCGTACTCATTTCTACCTCGTGCAGGGGTACGCCTCCACAGGTTACAAACTCTTCTTTAAAAGTTGTCTTCCCTCTTATATCAAAGCGACAGCGAATCAGGTTTTCCAACAGCTTATTCAAATTTTTCAGTGCCAAATCTCCCCATAATTTCTCTTCTTCAATTTCGGCCAATTCACATAGCTTACTCCATAAGCGCTGCGGTAACTCAAAAAGCGGATTGCCCGCAATGCGTTGTTTGATATGTTTGCTTTTATAGGCCAAGAGCTGTTCACGAAGTTGGTCTTCCTTCACATCTCCAATCCAGCTTACCAACACCACAAACTCATACTTTTTCTCATGAAGATCTTCTGCAGCCCATGCTGATAGTTTTATCACAGCAGGACCGCTTAATCCCCAATGGGTAATCAGTAAAGGTCCTTTTTGGTTAAATTTTGTTCCCACAATTCTAACATGGGCATTGGGCACCGCTATACCCATCAGCTCTTTAAATGCTTTGGTGGAATCGTTAAAAGTAAAGAGTGAGGGAATTGGTGTGTCAATTGTATGACCTGTAGATGATAGCCAGGCATACGCTTGTGGATTAGCGTGGCCTCCGCTCGCGACTAAAATTTTCTTTGCCTTTAATGTGGTATTGTCTTCAAATTCTACAGCAAAGTGATTCTCTCTTCTTTGAAGACTAGTAACAGCCTTGTTTCGCTGCACCTCCATCTTATGCGCACTCACTTCGCGCAAGAACAAATCAATAATGGTTTGCGAATCGTCTGTGACCGGAAACATACGCCCATCGGCTTCTGCTTTCAGCTTCACCCCCTTCTTCTCAAACCATTCCACCACATCTTTTGCCTGATAGGTTTTAAAAAGTTCGCGAAGTGGCTTTTCTCCCCGAGGGTAATGCGCTGCCAGTGGTTTAGCTTCAAAGCAATGGTGCGTAACATTACACCGGCCCCCACCAGACACCTTCACTTTCGATAAGACCTTGCTTGTTTTTTCAACTATAGCAATGGAGAGCTTCTTGTTTTTTTCGGCCGCCTGAATGGCTCCGAAAAAACCAGCAGCACCACCACCAATGACAAGTAAATCAAACATCTGCGAAAGCTACAGCTAAAAATTATTTCTCTTTAGAACTTCTTTGTTCCTTTGCCGACTCATGGAGTTCGTTCAAAAATACTGGTTGTTTGGTTTAGGCTTTTTTGCGCAAGGCATTTTTGGTTTACGTCTACTCATTCAACTTTACTTATCTGAAAAAGCAGGACGTTCTTTGTCTCCTGTCATTTTTTGGCAGCTTAGTTTGCTCGCCTCCTTTCTCTTTTTAACCTATGGTATCCTGCGACATGATGTCGTTATTATTCTGGGTCAGACTTTTTCCTATTACATCTACATCCGTAACCTTCAACTCAAAAAGGCCTGGGCAGGTCTGCACTTGCCCTTGCGGGTTGCGCTCTTTTGTCTTCCACTAGTAGCCTGGACGTGGATTCTTACACAAGACCCTAACCTCAACGCCCTTTTCAGCAGCGATGCGCTCATTAATATCTGGGTCTTGTTGGGTACGCTTGGCTTGTTTATGCTCAACCTGCGTTACCTCTATCAGTGGTATCATTCGGAGAAAGAGAAAGAGTCAGTGTTGCCCTTTGGATTTTGGATGATTAGTGCTGTTGCCTCTATACTGGTAGTTGCCTATGCATTACACCGTTTTGATCCGGTGTTGCTGATATCCCAAGGCATGGGGCTCTTGGTTTATTTGCGAAACATTTTCTTTTCACTTAAAAAACGTTTGAATCGTCTATAAGACCAATAGGTGTTTTTACTTAGATTGCTTTAAGTAGACATCTGATTTACAGGGTCTTAACCTTTTACAAACGGTGTTTCTACACTTGACCGGGTTACTTTGGCCTAATTTTGGCATTCAGACCAGTAAACCTTTCAGCCCCATGAATTCTACTATTGCTCTTAACGTTCAGCGAAGAATAAACTCCCTGGATTCTGCCAGCATTTTGGCAATTGTCCTTGCCTTGGCTTCATATGCAAACCCCTTGCTAACAACCATTTTTTTGATCAGCTGTCTTTTCTGTCAATCGGTGGTCTTTCGATCTTATTTTAAATACATCAATAATTCCTTCCGGATTGCAAAGCGCGTCATTTTTATTATCGCGATTTGTATTGCCATTATTGCGCTCATTCTTAACGCAGGCCTTTTATAAGCTTTCTTTTATTTTACAGGTAATGGCCCACGCATGTGCGTGGGCTTTATTTTTACAGCATGGATATTTGGCAGGCCCTGCTGCAACAGGACGTTCAACAGTTTATTGTCGACAATGAGCGGGTCGATGCGCATTCTATCAGTCTTCATCAAAAGAACCTGCATAACATTCCTCCAGGCCTATTAGCTGCTCAAATTTTGGGAAGGCAAAAATCCAGGATAAAGCTTCCTTCCTATTACCAGGGCAAAAATATTCTTTACCCGCCATCTTTAAATCTGGAGCAAAGTTCTTCTGAGGCAACAGCCATCTTTAAATCAAAAATTATTGCTGCAACAGTTGAGCGCAAAATTTCCCTTATTGACCTCACCGGTGGCTTTGGAGTCGATAGTTTTTTTTTAAGTCGTGTGGCTAATACGGTCATCCATGTAGAACCCGATGCCGAACTTCAGAAAATTGCCGCACACAACCACAAACAGTTAGGCGTCTCCAATATCTTCTATGAAAACAAAACTGCAGAGGTGCTGGTAGATGGTTTTCAGGAAAAAGTAGATGTGTTTTATATTGATCCTGCCCGTAGAAAAGCCGGGCAAAAAGTTTTTGCCTTTGCCGATTGTGAGCCCAATATTGAAATGCTTCAACACAAACTTTTCTCCATTGGCACATACTTGTTGATCAAAGCGGCTCCTTTGTTGGATATTAGCATGGCGCTTCATCAGCTTCAATTTGTAAGGAATGTATTGGTGGTGGCCGTTGAAAACGAATGCAAGGAAGTGTTGTTTTGGTGCGAAAGAGACTTTGCGGGCGAGCCAGAAATTAAAGCCGTCTCTCTCAACAATGCTGGAGAAGAACTTTCTTCCTTTTACTTTACACAAAAAAGCGAGCAGGTCTCTCAGGTGAAGTTTGGCGAACCCGACCAATATTTGTACGAACCCAATGCCGCTATTCTGAAGGCGGGTGCTTTTAAATCCATCGCCAACGCTTTTGACCTTTTCAAGCTGGCACCGAGCACACATCTTTATACTTCACGCTCCCTTCATACGTCCTTTCCCGGAAGAATTTTTAAGCTGGAGACTTTGGTAAAAGCCGATACTAAAAGTGTTCATGCCTTGCTCCCTGAGGCAAAGGCAAATATCCTGACGCGAAACTATCCGCTGAAGCCCGAAGAATTGAAGAAAAAATTGAAGTTAAAGGATGGAGGAGAGAAATACCTGATTGGTTTTTCCGGACAGACCGTGAAGCATTTGGCGCTTTGTTCAAGACTCCAATAACTTATACAAGCAGGTGCAAAATCCAGAGTAGAAGTGCCACACTTCCGTAGAGCACTACTACCTTTTTTCGATTCTGTGTGTCTTCCCACCACAACACCACCCAGGGTTTGTACAACCCCAGCGCCAATAGAAGAATGGAGGTTATCGAAGCAAAGCGCAATAGAAGTTTTAAAAAATCCATTGCTGTAAAGTAACAGAAAAATAGTGGGGCGAGCACGTTGGATAAGCCAGGGCTTCTATCTTTGTGGCCCTGTTGAATACTCTGTGAAGGCGAACGACTTTTTAAGTATTTATACCGCGGATGGTCTGGTAAAGACTTTGGCCGCAGGAATCAAAGCGTCCGATGCCTCCACCCTTCGCCTCAAAGGATTACAAGGAAGTTTAGATGCTGTTTTGATTGCAGCCTGTTTCAAACTTCACCCGCAAGATTACTGGATTGTTTTACAGGAACGCGAAGAGGCAAACTATTTCTTAAACGACCTGCAGAATTTGTTGGGCAGGGAAATTCTTTTCTTTCCGCTTTCCTACAGGCGTCCATACGAGTACGATGAAATCGAAAATGCCAATGTGTTGCAGCGCACAGAAACGCTTAATAAGCTGGCTACTAAAACACGCCCCGAAATTGTGGTTACCTATCCGGAGGCATTGGGAGAAAAAGTAATCACCAGACGCTCGCTCTCTTCCAAAACATTTACGATTGCAAAAGGTGAACAACTAGACGTTGCCTTCTTAGAAGAGTTTTTACACGATGCTGATTTTGAAAAAACAGATTTCGTTTATGAAGCCGGACAATTTGCGGTACGAGGTGGTATTGTAGATGTCTATTCTTTCTCTCACGAATTGCCGTACCGGATAGAGTTGTTTGGCAACGAAGTCGACAGCATTCGCTCTTTTGAGCCCGGCTCCCAACTTTCTGTAGATACGCTGGAGTCTGTAAACCTGGTGCCGAATCTCCAAAACACCTTAATAAAGGAAGAGCGTCAATCACTCCTCGAGTTCATTGCCCCACAAGCAAAGCTTTGGTTAAAAGATGTTCAGCTTGTGTTGGATGTATTAGAGAAGACTTTTGACAAAGCAACACAGGCACATACCCAAACCACAAAAGGAAAAGCTACTGTTGTTTTACCCCCCGAGGAGCTTTTTACGGCTGCCACCACTTTTCTAAAACAAGCGCAAGCCTTTACGCGAATTGAGTTTGGAAGCCGTGCCTATTTTAAAAATGCAGAGGTGGTTGAATACAAAGCAGCAGGGCAACCCTCCTTCAATAAAAATTTTGATTTGCTTGCGGCCAATTTGGTAGAACAACACGACAAAGGCTTCGGCAATTTCATTGCCTCGGATGCCCCTCGGCAACTAGAACGCTTGCAAGGAATTTTTTCAGAGATCAATAAGCAGGTGAGCTTTCAGCCGCTCGAGTTTTCCTTACGGGCCGGCTTTATCGATCAGTCTTTAAAGGTTGTCTGCTATACCGATCATCAGATTTTTGAACGTTTTCATCGCTTTCGGGCAAAAGAAAGATACACTAAATCCAAAGCCCTTACGCTTCGGGAATTATATACCCTGCAACCGGGAGATTTTGTAACCCACATCGATCATGGCATTGCCAAGTTTGCTGGCTTAGAAAAGAAAGAAGTAAACGGTCACGAGCAAGAAGCGATTCGCCTCATTTATCGCGATGACGATTTGCTTTACCTCAGCATTCACTCCCTTCATAAAATATCGAAGTACACCGGCAAGGAGGGCACCCCTCCGGTAATGAACAAACTTGGTTCGCAGGAGTGGGAGAATAAAAAAGCAAAAGTAAAGAAGCAGGTTAAAGACATTGCCAAGGAACTGATTGCGCTGTATGCAAAACGCAAGGGAGCTCCGGGTTTTGCATTCTCACCCGATAGTTATTTACAGGCAGAGCTGGAGTCGTCCTTCATTTATGAAGATACGCCCGATCAGGCCAAAGCAACAGAAGATGTAAAGCGCGATATGCAGGAAGCACACCCGATGGATCGCCTGGTGTGTGGAGATGTGGGATTTGGAAAAACAGAGGTGGCCATTCGTGCCGCTTTTAAAGCAGTGACTGATAGCAAACAAGTTGCGGTGTTGGTGCCTACCACGATTCTCGCTTTTCAACATTACCGAACATTTAGCGAAAGACTTTCGGGCTTGCCCGCCAAGGTGGAGTATGTTTCTCGTTTCAGAAGTGAAAAGGAAATTAAGGAGACGCTTAAGCGTGTAAAAGAAGGAAAGGTAGATATCTTAATTGGTACACACCGGGTGGTGAGCAAGGACATTGAGTTTAAAAATTTAGGCCTGCTCATTATTGACGAAGAGCAAAAGTTTGGTGTTAAAACAAAAGACAAACTCAAAGAGATGAAGGTGAATGTGGATGTGCTAACGCTTTCGGCTACACCCATTCCGCGAACACTTCACTTCTCGCTGATGGGTGCCCGTGATCTTAGTATCATTGCTACCCCACCACCGAATCGCCAACCCGTAACGACCGAACTTCATACCTTCAACGAAACCATTATCCGTGATGCGGTTAGCTATGAGTTGAAACGAGGCGGTCAGGTTTTCTTTGTACACAATCGCGTAAGCGACATTGAGGCCATTGCCAACATTATCTACAAACTAGTACCTGATTCTCGCATCACCATTGCCCACGGACAGATGGAGGGCCATCAATTGGAGAAGGCCATGCTTAAGTTTGTAGAAGGTGAGTATGATGTGTTGGTTTCCACCAACATCATCGAGTCTGGTCTCGATATTCCAAATGCCAACACCATCATCATTAACCAAGCACACATGTTCGGATTGTCCGATCTGCACCAAATGCGTGGTCGTGTGGGTCGATCCAATAAAAAAGCCTATTGCTATTTGCTTACACAACCTACCTCTGTCCTCTCGGCCGATTCGCGCAAGCGACTCGCTGCTTTAGAAGAATTTACAGAACTAGGCGATGGTTTTAAGGTAGCCATGCGCGATCTCGACATTCGAGGAGCGGGAAATCTGTTGGGGGCCGAGCAAAGTGGTTTCATCAATGATCTCGGGTATGAGACCTATCACAAAATTTTGGATGATGCTGTTCAGGAGCTAAAAGAAACTGAGTTCAAAGATCTCTTTGCCACAGAGCTGGCAGAAAAGGCCAAACTCATTGTGCAGGATTGTATCATTGAAACGGACTTGGAGATTTTGATTCCTGACAGCTATGTGAATAACATTAGCGAACGACTTGGGCTCTACTCTCGATTGGACAGCATCAAAAACGAAGAGCAGTTGCAGAAAATGGCAGAGGAGTTAAAAGATCGTTTTGGTCCTGTTCCGGTTCCTGTTGAGGAGTTGATGAACACGGTGCGCCTTCGCTGGTTGGGAGAGAAACTCGGATTTGAAAAACTCTCGCTCAAGAATGAGCGCTTACGCGCCTACTTTATTAGCAACAACGACAAGTACTTTAGTTCGGATGTTTTTGGAAAAATTCTGGCCTACATTCAACAACACCCACGCCAGTGTAAGATCAAAGATCAAGGTGGTAAGGCTATGATGGTGGTGGAGCAAATCGATCATGTTAATAAGGCTATTGAGTTGTTAAATCACATGCATGTTTTTGAGCTTAAG
>Ga0075163_10001061_pt1 | contig 36582 bp, 25 predicted proteins | sample JI1023141ADNA_FD_71478 | JGI IMG/M metagenome (GOLD analysis project Ga0075163, IMG submission 71478) | Wastewater effluent complex algal communities from Wisconsin, to seasonally profile nutrient transformation and Carbon sequestration -... | ecosystem: Engineered > WWTP > Effluent > Algae...
GGCGGTCATGGGCATGGGATGGCGCAGCCGGAGGAAGGGCTCGCCGCTGTCGCCGTGGCGTAGCACGACGTTCATGCCGTCCAGAGTGGCAATGATTCGACCATCGCTACTGCCTTGTATGAAACCGAGCGAGCCTGGCGCCTCACGATCACTCGCCGCGCGGATTGGCTGCCACGTGGCTGTGTCGAAGAGCGTTTGCGTCGTCCAGGTGGAGAGCCACATGCGGTGGCTGTCGGGTGTGAACCAGAAAAAAGAAACGCGCTTATCCGTGTCGATGAACTTCGCCCAGTTGCCTTCGCGCAGGTCGTAGATGCCTGACCTCGGCGCGTGCTCGCTGCTCACGGCAGCCCAGCGCCCGTCGGGGCTGAGGGTCATGGGATTCAAGGAGGTGCGCGCCGGCATCTCCTCGGGCGCAGGGATGAATCGAATGTCACCGCCGTCATCGTTGCCATGACAGATGCCGTCTTGCATGGACACGGCCCAGCGCCCTGTCGAAGCGGACGAGAAGCGAACGCAGCCTTTGCCCTGCAGCGCGATCTCTTCGCCGCGTCGCGCCGTGACCACGCCGTCCGCCGAGACATCGATGTGGTAGCGCACGAGCGATTTGCCCGCGCCGATCCACAGCTCGCGTCCGTCATGCATCCACGCTTGCGTGTTTCCGCCGCCATCCTTTAGCACGCCGAGGTAGCGGCTGGTCCGCGCATCGTAGAGCGTTGTCTCGCCGTAGTTTGAGCAGGCCAGCAGTCGGCCATCGGGACTGACTTCCGCACACCAGCTTCCCTTCGGCGGACGATACCCCGCGAGCGTGGCGTGCAGGGTGAACTGACGGCACACGTCAGACACCTGCGCCTCGTAGATGCGCAGCTTTGACTGACCCAAGTCATGCATCACCGCGCGCGTGCCGTCCGTGCTGAAGCGCGTCAGGAAGCTGTTCAGTCGCTCCATGCCGAGGGCGCGTCCGCTCGTCCAATCGATGATCCACGCGCGTCCGTCGTAGCCGCTGCTCAGCGCGAGCTGGCCCTGCGGATGCACAGCCACGCCATACGTCTGCGCGGTGTGTGCGGGCAGCACGCGCGATGTTTGACTGGTGATGATCCACGAACGAACGCGGCCTGTGTAGGAGCCGATCATCAAGCCCTGGCTGTCGCCAAACCAACTGCCGCACAGCGTCACGCCATCCGACTTGTCTCCGAAGTTCATCGCCACCGTTCCCGTATCCGTGCCATAGACGGAAACTTCGTGCGTGCGTGAACTCATGATGGCCAGCCAGCGACCATCGGGACTGAAGCCGAGAGGCTCGGCGGGTTTCTGCACACCCGCAGGCCAGATGGCGGGCGGCTTTTCAGGATGCGTGAGGTCATAGATCTCGATACGGCCATCATTCAGCCCGACCGCGAGCTTTGTGCTGTCCGCTGAAAAGCGTGGCGAGATGCGACGCTCATTGAGAGGGCCGATGATAGCCTTCCCCGTGCGCCACTCGCGCACCACGGTTCTCAGAGTCTCGCCTTCATCATAAACGAGCAGCCTTCCATCGGGGCTGAACCCGCGCTGGCCGCCCCACGCCGCATCACCGCCAGGCAGTCGTGCCAGCTCGCGCTGTGTGTCCAGCTCGATCACGCGCACAACCGATGGATCGCGATAATCCGCCGCATTCACGATTTGTTCATCGGGCACCAGCTTCCAGTGCTGCGGTGCTGCGGGCACCTCACGCACGAGCCGCAGCGAGGGCATCGCCAGCAGGCTTGCGGCTTCGCTTTCAAGTTCGGGCGTGGAGCCCAGCAGCGCGGCGCGTCTCACGGATTCCAATGCATCGTGCCTGCCCTGCACGCTCGCCGATACGCGTGTGGCTCGAACCTCATTGAGCAAAGAAGTTCGCAGGTTGCCTTCGCTGTCCGTCAGCGCGGCACGAAGCTGGCGGTTCTTCACCACGATCAAGGCGGATGCCGCGATCACGCAGGCGAGCAGCAGCGCCGACATCGCCGCGAGCGCAGGTTTTCGTTTGCACCAAAGCGCAAGCCGCTCGGTGGCTAACATGCGCCTCGCAGCGATCGGTTCGTTGGCGAGCCAGCGCTTCAAATCATCGGCCAGCGCTTGTGCGGTCGCGTAGCGTTGCGCGGGCAGTTTGCTCAGACATTTCAGCGTGATGGTTGCCAGATCGCGCGGGACATCTTTGGCGAGAGGCTCGGGATTGCTCTCGCTGATGCGTTTCAAGATCGCCGCGATGTTTTGACCATCGAACGGCGGCTTGCCCAAGAGCAGTTCGTAGAGGATCGCGCCAAGCGCATAGACATCGCTCGCGGTGGTGGCTTGCGAGGCGTTGTTGATCAACTCGGGCGCGAGGTAGTGCGGCGTGCCGACGAGTGAGATCGTGCGCGTGAGATCACTTTGTTCCGCGATGATCTTCGCCAGTCCGAAGTCGCTGAGGAAGGCGCGCCCCTCGTCATCGAAGAGCACATTGCCCGGCTTCAGATCGCGATGCAACACACCGCGTGCATGAGCGAAGGCGACGGCTTCACTCAAGCTCAGCATCAGTTCCGCGATGAGCCGCCACTGGCCTGCATACTCGCCCTTCCGTGCAGCGAGTGAGCCCTTGCCACACAGCGCCATGCTGATCCACGGCACGCCGGTGTGCTCGCCGTATTGATAGATCGGTATGATGCCAGGATGCACCAGATCGGCCATCACCTTCGCCTCGATGCGGAAGCGCTCGCGCATGTCATCCAGCGACACCTGCGGCATCAGCATCTTCACCGCGACCTCGCGCTGCGGATGCTTTTGACTCGCGCGATATACGACGCCCATACCACCACGCGCGAGTTCGCCCGTGATCTCGTAGCCGGGGATTTCGAAGCTCGTCGCTGCCGCCGCCGCGTGTTCGCCTTGCTTTGATCTCTGCCATCCTTTGGTCAGGCACGCCGGGCAGATCGACAGCCTGCGCCCGGCAGCGATGGGCTGCCCGCACGAGGTGCAGTGGCGCTGAGTGATCGCGGCGTCTGTGATCATGCCGGTTAGGTTATTTCACAGACTAGGGAGTGGTCACGGTCAATCTCATGAAACCTTCGCCAGACTCTGGCTTGGGCGCCGTCGCGGTGACGGGGATGCCGCCGCTGCCGATGACACCCTGATTCACGATTTCCCAGCTCCAGGAGAATTCGGACAAGTCATGCGAGAACTCGACCCGGAACTGAATGCCCGCCGCGACTGCTTCGACCGAGGGGGTGTAGGTGTAGCTGAGGAATTCACCGCCAGCATCGACGGTGACGGGCAGCGTGCCAGGCTGCGTCGGGTCCATGCCGAGGGCGAACTTCATGAGATTCGGAATGCCGTCGTTCTGCGGCGTGGCGGTGTCGGCACCAGGCCCGGTGCTGCTGGTGCTGCCGGGGAAATGAGTGGCACGCCAGCTCGCGAGTGAATGCAATCCAGTGCCGGAGACTTGAATGCGGAAGGGGTTTTCATTCGCGTGATTGCTGGCGATCTGGACGGTGGCAGTCCGCGTTCCGGTGGCAGTGGGCGCGAAGGTGATCGTGACGAAGGCCGTGTCTCCTGGATCAAGCGTGGAGCTTGGCAGCGTGCTGGTGCTGTAGTCGCCAGGGTGCGCGCCGGAGATGGAAAGCGCGAGTCCCGTGAGGGGAGCCTCGCCGGTGTTCTGGATGGTGAACATCTTGTCAGTGGTGCTGCCGACCGAAGTGGAGGTGAAGGTGGCGGTGCCCGTGTTGTCCGTGCGCGCAGCGCCCCCGGTGCCTACACCGTCAAAGACGCTGATCTCGGGTGTGGGCGAGGGATGGGCAAAGACGATGACATGACTATCGCCAGCGCTGATGGAGGAGATGGCATCGAAGCCGGTCATTATGGTGGCGACTGGAGTTGTGCGGTTCGTAGTTGTGCCATCATTGAGCTGTCCCGCTTCATTGAATCCCCAGGCAAACACCTTGCCATCGGAGGTCAGTGCGTAGGACGACCGATACCCCGCACCGATGTCCATGACCGTCTTCCCCGCGAGCACACCCGTCATGTCCACGGCCACGGGCGACGGTTCGCCCGCAGGATCGTCAGTGCCGTTGCCGAGCGCTCCAGATTGGCGTGCACCCCAGGCAAAGAGCCCGCCATCGCTGGTGAGTGCCAGGGTGTGGTCTCGCGCCGCGATCTTGACGATGGTTTTGCCCGCAAGGACTCCGCTCGTCGTTACAGCGACAGGCACGTTGATGGGAGCGCCTGCGGTGCCAGTGCCGAGTTCGCCCTGTATGTTACGTCCCCATCCATAGGCTCTGCCATCCGAAGCGAGGGCCATGGTGAAACCGCTGCCAGCACTGATGGCGACAATCGTTTTGCCCGCGAGGACACCTGACATATCCACGGCTACGGGCATGACTTCCCAGAAGTTGGGTGAGCCGGCGCCGAGCTGTCCGACTGTGTTGTCACCCCAGGAATAAACTCTGCCCTCCGAAGTCAACACCGCGACATGAGATCCTCCCGCACTGATTGCGGTGATCGTCTTCCCGGCCAGCACGCCAATCATGTCCACGGCCACGGGGGCCGGTCTCCTGACAGTGCTGCCATCTCCGAGCTGGCCCAGTTCGTTGTCGCCCCAACTGTAGAGCTGACCGTCAGACGCGAGAACCAGGGAAAACCTGCCGCCACTGCTTGCCTGGGTGACGACTTTGCCTGCCAGGGCTCCGCTGTTGATCAGCACCGGCTCGTCGGTGGTGGTGTCACTGTTTCCGGGAGTGGATAGTCCGAAGAGGCTCATGCCCCAGCCATAGACCTTGCCATCAGCGTCGAGACAAAGGGTCGCTGAGCCTGGGCGACCGATGGTTGTGACCGTCTTGCCTGCAAGCGCGCCATCGGATTTCACCGGTGTCAGCGGCTTGATGGCTTGCGTGTCACCGGAGCCAACTTGCCCAAACGCGTTCCATCCCCAGCCATACAAGCGCGGTGCCTTCAGGCCGGTTCCAGTGACAATGATCCGAAACGGGTTCTCGTTGGCATCGCTACTGCCGATGTTCAGCACGGCTGTCCTCGTTCCAAATGCTGTGGGCGTGAAGTTCACGGTGAAAGTGGCAGTCGCTCCAGGTGCCAGACCGCCTGGCACGGAGCTGATGGTGAAGTCAGCCGAGTGGGTGCCGGTGAAGCTGGCGGACATGTCGGTGAGAAAACCGCCTCCATTGTTTTTGATCGTGAAGCTCTGCGCAGTGCTTGTGCTGCTGGCGACGGTGCCTGGAAAGGTGACGCTGCCCACATTGTCCGCGCGCTCAGTGCCGCCCGTGCCGACGCCATCAAAAACTGCGATCTCACCTGGGAAAATGGAACCCGTGATCGCCATGGTGTGCTCGGTGCCGCAGGCGATGCCGAGCGCGGTTTTGCCAAAGAGCGCGCCGGAGTCGGACACTTCCACTGGCGCATTTGTGATGATCATGCCGTTGCCGAGACCACCGGGATTGTATCCCCAGGCATAGACCTTGCCGTCGGCCGTGAGAGCCAGGCTGTGAAACTGGCTGGCTTTGATGGCGATGACGTATTTGCCTGCGAGCGCGCCGCTGGTCACCACGGCCACAGGAGAGGTGCGCATGTCCGTGGTGCCATCGCCGATCGCGCCACCACCGCTGCCCCAACCGTAAACTTTGCCTTCATCCGTGAGCGCCAATGCATGACCGTAGCCCGCGATGATGGCGATCACCGTCTTGCCTGCGAGCACGCCGCTCATGTTCACGGCCACGGGCACATTGCTGTCCGTGGTGGTGCCATTGCCGAGAGTGCCCGAGTAGTTCGAGCCCCAGGCATAGACCTTCCCCTCAGAGGTGAGCGCGAGACTGAAATCACTGCCTGCGCTGACGGCGGTGACCGTCTTGCCGGAGAGCACGCCTGTCATGTCCACGGCAGATGGAGTGGGAAATTGAGCCGTGCCGGAGCCGTTGCCGAGCTGGCCGGAGTTGTTCAGGCCCCAGGCATACACCTTGCCTTCGGAACTCCGGGCCAGCATGTGATTGCCGCCCACGCTGATCTTCGTGATTGTTTTGCCATTGAGCACGCCAGAAGTGTCCACTGGCCATGGTGTTTGAGCCGGACTGAAGGTGCCGTCACCACGCTGGCCCTGACCACCATCTCCCCACGCATAAACTTTGCCGCTGGCCGTGAGTGCCGCGGAAGTCGAGCCACCAGCGGAGATGGCGGTGACGGTTTCGCCGAGCAATGCGCGGTGCATGTCAACGGCCACGGGCGGCACGCTGAAGGCATTGGTGCTGTTGCCCAGTTCGCCATACACATTCGCGCCCCACGAATACATGCGCCCGTCCGTGCTGAGCGCGAGGGTGAAGCCGTTTCCGCCTTCGACAGCGCTAATGGTCTTGCCCCACATCACGCCTGACTTGTCGATGGCGACGGCGGTGGAACGATTCGCCGTCGTGCTGTCGCCGACCTGTCCGTAGTCGTTGCGGCCCCAGCCGTAAAGTTCTTCGCCCGTGGGTGAACCACCGTTGCCGGTGAGGATGACATCAAAGGGATTCTCCTGCGGATCATTGCTCGCGAGATGAAGCACCGCGTTCTTCGTTCCGGCGCTGTCAGGCGAGAAGGTGATGGTCACTGTGGTGCTATCGCCCGCGAGGACAGATGCCGCGGGTGCGCTTGTCACGCTGAACTGCGTGTCATGCGTGCCCGTGATGCTCGCCGCGATGCCGGTCATCGTCGCCGTGCCCACATTTCTCACCGTGAACGTAAGTGGAGCGCCCGTGCTCACCGGCACATTGCCAAAGCTGCGCACCGCGCCGCTGAGGAGGTTCGTGGCGGGTGGTTGTTCGACGGCGATGTCCGCCTCGGTCGGCGTGGCTCCGTAGGCCAGGAATGCAAACGAGTCAGCTCCGCGATCCACCGTGACCACCGTCTTGCCTTGCAGCAAGCCCGTCTTGTCGCCAGCCACGGGGCGAAGACGGTTGAAGATGCTGCCACCCGCCTGCCCTTCGGCAAAGTAGCCCCAGCCGAAGTATTCGCCGCTGCTGGTCACCGCAATAGACTCCGAATTCGCCGCGCAGACGGAGATGACATTCTTTCCCGCCATCGCGCCCGACATATCGACCGCCACGGGCGTGAGATGCGATGCCATTGTGCCATCACCGAGCTGGCCGGTGCCATTGGCGCCCCAGGCAAAAACTTGTCCATCCGAACTCACGGCCATTGTGTGATCATAGCCTGCGCTGGCGCTGATGATCGTTTTGCCCGCCAGCACGCCAGTCACGTCCACAGCCACGGGCGCGAGGCGATGCGTGGTCGTGCCATCGCCGAGCGCGCCGGTCGTGTTCTCGCCCCACGCATACAGTTTGCCATCAGCAGTGACGGCGAGCGTGTAATTGTCACCCGCGCTCACCATCGTCACCAGTTTGCCCGTAAGTGCACCGGTCACTGCGACTGGCGCAGGCCGGAAGGCGGTGCTCGTGCCATCGCCGAGTTTGCCGGGCACGCCGGCATAGTTCGAGTTGTTGTAGCCCCAGGCGAAGACAAGACCGTCCGAGGTCACGGCAAAGCTGTTGTTCTCTCCCGCCGCGATGCCGACCACGGTCTTGCCCGCCAGCACACCTGTCGTGTCCACCGGCACCGGCGTGGTCTGGAAGACATACGAATTGATGCCGAGCTGCCCCTGGCCGCTGTCGCCCCACGCATATACTTTGCCTTCGCTGGTGAGAGCGAGGCAGTGCTTCGCTCCCGCCGCGATCGCAGTCACCGTCTTCGTCGCCAGCACTCCGGTGACCGCCACCGGCACCGGGCTGTCGATCTGCGTGCCGATGCCGAGCTGGCCCACGTCATTCGCTCCCCACGCATACACCTTGCCCTCCGTGCTCAGGGCCACCTTGTGAAACGATCCCGCGCTGATCGCGGCGAAAAACTTGCCCGCCAGCACGCCGGACTTGTCCACGCGCACAGTGGCAGGCCGCGTGGTCGTGCTGCCATCGCCGACCTCGCCGAAGGTGTTCACGCCGTAGCCATAAGCATCCGCAGGCGCGGGTTCGACACCGGTGCCGGTGACATTGATGCGGAAGTTCTCTGATGCGCTGGTGGTGGCATTGACGCCGTCGATGCCGATCGTGGCCGTGCGCACGCCTGCGGCAGCCGGGGAAAAGGTCACGCTGAAACTTGCCGTCTCTCCCGGCGCAAGTGTCGATGGAATGGAGCCAGGAAGAAAATCCGCCGAATGGCTGCCAGTGAGATTCAGCGCGATGGCATTCAGCGTGGCCGTCCCCTTGTTCTTCAGCGTGAAGGACAGCGTTCGAGCACTGTTGACGGGAACGGACCCAAAGTCTGCGTTGCCAACATTCTCCTCACGCTCACTGCCGGTGATGCCGATGCCGTCAAAAACGGCCATGAGAAGATTGGGATCAGGCACAGCAAGCAGCAGGCCGCCATCACCATAGGTCGTGATAGCCGAGGCCGCCTTGCGATAGAGGGCCCCACCCATGTCGAGCGCCACCAAAGTGTGGCGATGCGTGGTGGTGCCATCGCCCAATTGTCCATCGTCGTTTTTGCCACAGCCGTAAACCTTTCCATCGGAAGCAATCACGAATTGATGCGCGAATCCCGCGCGGATTGCAGTGATCGTCTTCCCTGCCAGTGCTCCAGTCATGTCCATTTCGACGGGAGACATGCGCATGGTTGTGGCCCCATCGCCCAGCAGCCCGAATTCATTGGAGCCCCAGGCATAAGCCTTGCCTTCGGAAGTCAGCGCCATGGATGAGCTGGCATTCGCGCTGATCGCCACCACAGTTTTGCCGGCCAGCACGCCGCTCATGTCCACTTCCACCGGGACCAATGCACTAGCAGTATTGCCCGTGCCAAGCATTCCGCCCGGTCCCCAGCCCCAGGAATACACTTTGCCTTCGGAAGTAAGAGCCAGGGCATGATCACCCCCGGCACTGATGGCCGTGACAACCTTGCCCGCCAGCACCCCGCTCATGTCCACTTCGACCGGAGAGTGACGATCCGTTGTCGTGCCGTCACCGAGCGTGTAACGGAAATTGTGTCCCCAACTGTAAACCTTGCCCTCGGAGGTCACCGCCAGATTGAAATCCTTTCCCGCGCTGATCGCCGTCACCGTTTTGCCGGCCAGCACTCCCGAGGTGTCCACTGCTACTGGCGCGGGAAATGAGCTGGAGGCCGATCCGTCGCCCACTTCGCCATGCGGAGAAGATCCCCAAGCATACATCCTGCCCTCCGATGTCAGCACCAGGAAGTGATGCTCCCCAGCGCTCACGGCGGTCACGGTTTTCCCGGCCAGTGCTCCGCTCATGTCCACTGCGGTCGGTGATGTGCCGTAGTTAGGCCCGGCTATGCCCCACGCATAGATCTTGCCTTCCGAAGTCAGGGCGATGGTCATGTTGTATCTGCTCTCGACAGCCGTCACCACTTTGCCGGCGAGCGCACCGCTGGTCACCGTCTGCACTGGCGTCAGCCGCTGCGTCAGCGAGCCATCACCGATGGAGCCTAAATCATTGAGCCCCCACCCGAACGGCTCCGCTGCCGCCGAAGTCAGGGACATCGAGCCCCAAAGGATCAAAGTGATCAAACTGAATAAAATGGCAGACGTCTTCATGCATCATGTTCTCTACCCAAATCCGCACGGAGTTTCGCAGTTTTTGCGCCTCCGGTGGGATGCATACCCTTCGGCACATCTTCACCGGTGTTCAGATCATTTCAAACCCAGGGTTCAGCAGCACGCGCTCCAGATGCCGCAGTTCCTCCGCCACCTCGATAGGCTCACTTACTGTGCGGGCCACCTCGCTCTCGATGTGCTCGCGGAAACGTTGGCGGAACCGATACACGCGCAGCTTCAGCGCGGCGAGCGTGCAGCCCAATTCGTTCGCGGCCGCTTCGTAAGCAGGCGCATCATCGCCCATCGGCAGAAAGCGCTGCAGCAGGATGAGTTCACTTTCATCTTCCCACTCGTCCGCCAGCCGCTCCATCGCGCGCTCAAGCACTCGCTCGGCCCAGGCGCGGTCAAAGCTGATGCGTTCGTTTTCATCCGTCGTCGCGAGTTCGATGCCGTGATCGCTCAATTCATCGAGCGCCACGCGCGCCACGTTTCCTCCACGCTTCTCCGCCTGTTCGTGTCTCGAATGTCTCGACATCGTCCGCATCAGCGCGCCAAGAAGGAAATTCCGAAACCGCCCCCGTGCCTGATCCGCCCGCTGCCAGAGCCGCGACTCGACCAGCGCCGCGAAGAAATCCTGCGTCAGATCCTCCGCCTCCTCGCGACTCTGCCCGCGCGACTGCAAAAAACTAACAACAGCCGGCCAGTAGGCCTGGCAGAGCGTCTCCAGCGCGCGCTTGCCCGACGGGTCGCCATTCAGGGTCGCGGCGGCAATGAGTGTCCAGGGTGTTGCAGGGAACATGGGAGGAGCAGCGGGCTTGGGCCTCATTTTTTACCACAGGTGGACGCATGCACGAAATTCTTTGTCGTGTATGTTCTGTTGTTCGTGGCTGCCGAGCGGAACGCATGCCAGTTGGTCGGGAGCATTCTGAAGCGCGTTTTGGCGGGGCTTCGCCATTGATCGAGTGGATTGAATCCCTTTGGATTCAGCCACTGGAATCATCCTTCGAGCTGAGTTGGATCACAGGGCTCTGACACCGCTCGAATGACTTTTGAGCGCCGTGAACTCCGTGGGCGATCCGGGCACCCCATGAAGAAAGCTTTCATGCAAGAAACAAGGCGCAAGAGGGTATCTGGTGCGTGAGTAGAAGGGAACAGACCCAAGCCATTGCGAGCAGCGACCAGCGCATGATCGCGGGGGAGCTGATAGCGCAGAAATCTTTCTCATTCTCTGCCTATCGGCGCACATGCGTGGTTCTGCGCCGACTATTCCTCCTGGTCTTGTTGGTGTTCCCCGATGCTCGTGCGACCGATTTTTTCACTGAGAGTATCGAGCCGATTCTCAAGCGACATTGCTATGAGTGCCACTCGCATGAGAAGAAGATGAAGGGCGGCCTGACGCTCGATTCGAAATCCGGCTGGGAGGAAGGCGGCGAGAACGGACCGGCGATCATGATCGGGAAGCCGGAGGAGAGTCTCCTGATCAAAATGGTGCGCTGGACGGACAAGAATCATCAAATGCCGCCGAAGGAAAAGCTGCCTGCTGCGGAGATTGCGCTGCTAGAGGAGTGGGTGAAGCGTGGCGCACCTGATCCACGCGTGCTGGTGACGCGGCCGACCTCGACGGACTGGTGGTCGCTGAAGCCGCTGCCACGGAAGGGCGCTTTGCAAGCGCCCCAGGCGGTTGAAAACCGCCCCTCCTTGAATCCGATTGATGCCTTCATCCGCGCCCGGCTCGCGGAGCGGAAGATCAAGCCATCGGCAGAGGCGGATCGCCGCACGTTGATCAGGCGCGTGATGTTTGATCTGCACGGACTGCCGCCCACACATGCGGAGGTGGAGGCGTTTGCTCGTGAAGGTGATTATGAGGCGTTGGTGGATCGGTTGCTCGCATCACCGCGTTACGGAGAGCACTGGGCGCGGCACTGGCTGGATACGATTCACTTCGCGGAGACACACGGCTGCGGTCACGATCTGCCGCGTGATCATGCGTGGCGGTATCGCGACTATGTCATCGATTCGCTGAACAACGACAAGCCGTGGCAGCGCTTTGTGCGTGAGCAATTGGCGGCAGATCGCTTGTTCCCGGATGAGCCGCAGCTCATTACGGCACTCGGCTTTCTAGGCGCTGGCGTGTTTGATCACAGCGCGTATCAAACGGCGCCGACGAACTTCGATTACCTCGACCGCGATGATTTGGTCACGCAAACGATGGCCGCTTTCACCAGCACGACGGCGAACTGCGCCCGCTGCCATGCGCACAAGTTCGATCCCATCACGCAGGAGGACTATTACGCTTTGCAATCCGTCTTCGCGGGCATCATCGAGGGCGATGTGGCCTTTGATGAAAGCGTGAGTATCTCGCGGCAGCGAAAGCGCTGGCAGTCGCTCATCACTGCGGCGGATGCGCAGGATAAGACAGTGCTTCTGACGCCGGAGAACGCGGCGCTCGTCACCGCATGGGAGAAACAGCAGGGACCGCCGGTGAAGTGGACGACGCTGAGCTACGAGAGCTTCGTCAGCACCGAGGGCGCGACGCTTTCACGCAGCGGCGATGTCATAATCTCCGGCGGTGCGAAGCCGGACAAGGACACCTATGTCATCACAACTGCCGTGCCACTCAGCAAGATGACGGCTTTGCGGATCGACACGCTCGCTGACAAATCATTGCCCATGAGCGGGCCGGGCAGGCAAAACAATGGCAATCTGACGCTCAGCGAAATCGAAGTGCAGCTTTTTGAACCAGGTGCGGCTCAACCGGTAAAGCTGAAGTTCTCGCGTGCGACCGCAGACTTCGATCAACAAGGCTGGACGTCGTCGATGGCGATAGACGGCAATACTGCCACGGGCTGGGGCATTCATCCGGCAGTGGGCCAGTCGCATCATGCGGTGTTTGAGCTGGCGCAACCGCTCGCATTGAAGACCGGCGCGAAGCTTACGATCTCGCTGAAGCAGTTGTCAGGGAAGTCGCATCTCATCGGCCGCTTCAAGCTCTCCGCGACCGGCGAAGTGGCAGCACATGCTGCTGCGATGCCGGTGCTCGCCTCCGAGGCGCTCGCCATCCCGGTGGAAAAACGCAGCGAGCCTCAGTGCCTCGCGCTCGCTGCTCATGCGTTGCGCATTCGCGCCAATGAAGAAGCGCAGAAGCTGCCTGCGCCATCGCTCGTGTATGCCGCAGGCAAGAAGGCGGAGGTCCTGCTCGCCGTCAGCAAAGGCACGCCGACCACGATGGCGAAGCCGAAGGTCGTGCAGTTGCTGAAGCGCGGCGAGTTCGGCAAACCGATGGCCGAGGTACCCAGTGGTGCGCTCAGCGCCGTCGCTTCATTGCCTGCTCGCTTCACTGCGGCCCATACCGGTGATGAATCCGAACGCCGTGCTGCACTCGCGGACTGGATTGCGGATGCGAAGAACCCGCTCACCTGGCGCAGCATCGCGAATCGTGTGTGGCACTACCATTTTGGCCGTGGCATCTGCGATACGCCGAGCGACTTCGGCCGCATGGGCGGACTGCCATCGCATCCCGAGTTGCTCGACTGGCTGGCGTGCGAACTGCGCGACAGCGGCGGCTCCTTGAAGCATCTGCATCGTCTCATCGTCACCAGCGCCGCGTATCGACAGAGCAGCGAGCAGCGCGAGGACGCGGCGAAGCTCGATGGCGACAACCGCCTGCTCTGGCGAATGAACCGCCTGCGGCTCCATGCCGACAGCTATCGCGACTACGTGCTCGCAGCCGCCGACAAACTCGACCTCACCCTCGGTGGCCCGAGCGTGCGGCAATTCGTCACCGGCCCGGCCGTGCAGCTCACGCCCACGCTCGATTACACCGCCTACGACTGGGCTGCCGTGCCCAAACATCGCCGCAGCATCTATCGCTTCGTCTGGCGCGGTGTACCTGATCCATTCATGGAGATGCTCGATTTTCCTGATCTCGGTTTGCTCGCCCCGAGCCGCAGTTTCTCCGCCTCCTCGCTGCAATCACTCGCGCTCTACAACAATTCCTTCGTCATGCATTTCAGCAGCGAACTTGGCAAACAGATCACCACGCCCACCGATGCCGTGCGCCGCTTTCTTTTGCGCGAGCCGACCGCCGATGAACTCCGCGACTTCACCGCGTATGCGCAGCATCACAGCCTCGCCGCGCTGTGCCGCGTGCTCATCAACAGCAGCGAGTTTCTCTTTGTGAACTGAATGAACACCACCACGCCACCCTTCAAACCATCGCGTCGCGATGTCCTCGGCGGCATCAGCAGTGGTTTTGTTGGCATGGCGTTGTCGCAAATGCTGGCGCGTGATGCTTTGGCCGATGTCTCTTTGCCAAAGCCGGAACTGAATGGTGGCATCCATCATCGTGCCAAAGTGAAGCGCGTGATCCAGCTCTTCATGAATGGTGGCGCCAGTCCGATGGACTTGTGGGACTACAAACCGATGCTGACCAAGCAAGATGGTCAGAAGCTCGGCTCGAAGGTGAAGATCGAGGGGGCAACGGGCATGCAGGGGCCGCTGATGAAAAGCCCGTTCGAATTCAAACAGCACGGACAAAGCGGGCGCTGGGCGAGCAGCTTGTTTCCCGAGCAGGCGAAGCTCGTGGACGAGATGGCATTTCTCATGGCGATGCAGGGCCGGTCGAACGTGCATGGCCAGAGCGCCTACCTGATGAACAACGGTTTCCTGCTGCCCGGTTTTCCCTGCATGGGCGCGTGGATCTCGTATGCGCTCGGCAATCTCACCGACAACCTGCCCACCTTCATCGTGCTGCCGGATGCACGTGGCCTGCCCTACAACGGACGCGGTTGCTTCACCTCCGGCTTTCTGCCCGCCGTGCATCAGGGCACCGTCATCAAAACCGGAGCAGCGCAGCCCATTCCTGATCTGTTTGCGAATGAAAAGTTCGGCTTTGCCAGTCGTCAGGCCGATGCCGCCGGCCTGAGCTTGCTGAACCAGATGAATCGTGCGCATGCAGCCAGACATCCCGGTGATTCAAGGCTCGATGCCCGCATCGCTGGTTATCAACTCGCTGCCAAGCTTCAGCTCAGCGCGCCGGAGGCCTTCGACGTGATGCGCGAGCCCGAATCCGCCCGCAAAGCCTACTGCCTCGACAGCGCCGACAAACCCACCGCCGACTTCGGCAAGCGCTGCCTGCTCGCCACGCGTCTCATCGAACGCGGCGTGCGCTTTGTGCAAGTGTGGAGCGGTCCTGAGGGTGCATCGAACAACTGGGACAACCATGGAGACATTCCCAAACAACTCCCACCGATGGCCGCCAGCATCGACAAGCCCATCGCCGCTTTGTTGCAGGATCTCCGCCAGCGCGGCCTTGCCGAGGACACGCTCGTCGTATGGACCACCGAGTTTGGCCGCACGCCCTTTTCGCAGGGCTCGCTCGGTCGTGATCACAACTGCGGCAGCTTTGTTTCGTGGCTCTGGGGTGCAGGCATCAAGCCCGGCATCGCTTACGGTCAAAGCGATGAGTGGTGCTACCAAGCCCAGCAAGACATCACCACCGGCTACGATATGCACGCCACCATTCTGCACCTGCTCGGCATTGATCACGAAAAACTCACCGTGCGAACGAATGGCGTCGATCGCCGACTGACAGATGTGCATGGGCAGGTGGTGAGAGAAGTCATGCTCTAGCAGCTCGCGGGCTTCTCGGGAACTTCTTCTGGCGGCAAACTTCAAACGACTGCGCTTTAAAGTGCCCGCTCACAGTTCATCACGATTCGGATGGTTGCGGGTTGCGTGTTTCGTCGGGACGTTACGACGATCTCGAGACACCCTGCGTAGTGAATTGACACGCTCCGACAGGAAGCTAGTATGCGCGCTCGAAGAAGGAGCGGCGAGGTAGCCAAGTGGTAAGGCCGAGGTCTGCAAAACCTCTATTCGCGGGTTCGATTCCCGCCCTCGCCTCCATCTTCCCTGCCTCGCTGCTGTTCAGGAGTGTCCGTTGCCGACACGGACCGGGAAATGAAAAAGGCGACATTGCTGCCGCCTTGATCGTTTGAGTGGAGTACCGCATGTGCGGCGTCCAAATGGTTTGAGGAGAGTCGGGACGCTACTTCTTTGCCTCGGAGCGGAGGTAGAACTGTTGGTAAATATTTTCGTGCAGTTTCAGCTTGGCTTGGACGGCATCGACGACAGCGCTCTCGGCTTCGAAATGGATGCTGACGAAGGTGCCTGCCTCGACGTGACGTGGGTTGAATGGGAATTGGCGCTTCCCGAGGTTGTCGATCTGCTCAAGCTTGCCGCCGGCTTTCTCAATTTCCTTGCTCACGGTGCTGACGAGTGTGTCGATGCCCTCTTCTTTGCCTTTCGTGTCGAACACGATCATGGCTTCGTATTTGCGTTTCATGATGCTGTTTGCGTGGGTGGTTTAGTTTTCTTCTTTTCGGTTAAACAGGTTCATCGCGGCGGCGAGGCCGGACTTCATCGCGGTGGAGGCTGCGTCGGCGGCACGCTTGATGACGGAATCGACGATGGATTTTTCCTCGGCACGAAATTTTCCAAGCACATGGCCGACCATGCGGTCTCCGGCGGGCCGGGTGCCGTCAGTGGCTGCGATGCCGATCTTGAGGCGCGGAAACTCGTCGGTGCCCAAACGGCTGATGATGGATTTGAGGCCGTTGTGCCCTGCGGCTGATCCGGTGAGCTTCATTTTCAGACGGCCGAGAGGAAGATCGACGTCATCGAATACGACGAGGGTTTCGGCAGGACTGAGCTTGTAGAAATGACTGACAGCGGAGATGGCGTCTCCGCTGCCATTCATGAATGTGAGCGGCTTCATGAGCCAGCCCCCTGCGAACTTCGCCAACTGACAATCCCAGCGCTTCTCCGTGGTGAAGGAGAGACCGAGGCGTTGGGCGAGTTCGTCGATGACCATAAAGCCGATGTTGTGCCGGGTGTCGCGGTAAGTGTCGCCTGGATTGCCGAGGCCGATGATTAATCGAGGCACTGGAGATGCCTGGCTGCCATGGGTTCCATCGTTGTAGGTCACCGCACCGTGCAGGGGTCGGCCTCAGGGTTATTTCTTCTTCGCGGGAGCAGCAGCTGCGGCTGGTGCAGCGGCACCGGCGGCTGGAGCAGCAGCACCAGCGGCTGGTGTGGCAGCAGCGGCGGCGGCCGGTTCTGGCTCGGCTTCCACCTTTGGTTCAGCGACCATCGCGATGACGACATCGCCACCCATTTGCGTGCGCACGCCTTCCGGCAGCGGAATATCGCGGACGTGGATGGAGTCGTTCAAGTTCAGGTGCGTGACATCGACAGGAAGCGAGTCCGGCAGGTTTTTCGGCAAGCAGCGCACTTCGAGCGTGTGGTGGATGTATTCGAGCACACCACCTTGCTTGATGCCGATAGGAGTGCCGACGAGATCGACTGGCACGTTGGCGTGGATTTCTTCGTCAGCGGCAATGGCGTGGAAGTCAATATGCAGGATGCCACCGCGCAGATGGTCGTGCTGCACTTCCTGGACGAGAGCTAGCTGCTCGGCGGCCTCACCGTCAATCTTCAGCGTGACGAGAATGTTGTCGGAGGCGCTGTGCTCGACGATTTTGCTGAAGGTTTTGCCATCGACTTTCAGGGTCGTGCTGGCGTGGGTGCGACCGTAGAGAATAGCGGGGATGGAGCCTTCTTTACGAAGGCGACCCATCGCTCCGGTGCCGGTGCGCTGACGTTTGGATGCGGATAAATCAAGTATGGTAGCCATGGCCGTGTGTTCTCCCGTTTTGGGAAAAAGGGCGGCCAGATTAGCCGACTAGCTCCCGATGTCAAAGAGAGATGTCACTGACTCATCATCATGGATGCGCTTGATGGCCTGACTGAGCAGGGGAGCGATGTCCAGGGTGGTGACTTTGGGGCCGTAGGCCTGGGGAGTGCTGTTCGTGGCGAAGAGTTCCACGATGGGGGAATTCGCGATACGATCCCGGCCCTTGTCTCCCAGCACGCCGTGGGAAACCCCAGCGTAAATGTTTTTTGCCCCATGCTCCAAGAGCAACCCTGCGGCGGCGGTCAGTGTGCCGGCCGTCTCGGTCAGGTCGTCCACGAGGAGCACATTCTTGCCCTTCACGTCACCGATCATGCTCATGGCCTCGACTTGGTCGGCGCTGATGCGGTTCTTGGCCACGATGGCCATTGGCGCACCGAGGGTCTTGGCGTAGGAATGGGTCATCTTGATCCCACCGACATCGGGCGATACTACCACTAGATCCCCGATCTCGCGCTCACGGATGGCTTTGATCAAGACTGGCGCGGCGTATAGATGATCCACTGGGATGTCGAAGAAGCCCTGGATCTGCCCAGCGTGGAGATCCATCGTCAGCACGCGTTGCACACCTGCCGCCACGAGGAGATTCGCCACGAGCTTGGCGGTGATGGGCACGCGGGGGCGGTCTTTCCGATCCTGACGCGCATAGCCGAAAAACGGGAGCACGGCCGTGATGCGGTGCGCACTCGCGCGGCGTACGGCATCGACCATGATCAGCAGTTCCATCAGGTTCTGATTGGTCGGCGGACACGTCGGCTGCACGATGAAGACGTCACTGCCGCGGATGTTCTCCTTGATTTGCACGAACGTTTCACCGTCCGGGAAAGTGTCCACCGTGACCGAGCAAGGTGCCACGCCAAGATTCTCGCAGATTGAATGTGCTAGAACTGGGTGCGCTGTGCCGCTCAGAATCTTGGGTCCGTTCTTCATGGGTCGCGAGACTTGGCGAGATTGCAGGCGAAATCAACCGCACAAAAAAACGAAAGACGGGTTTTCACCCGCCTTTGTCGTGTTTCCCTACTGTGATGCTGCTTCTGCTGGTTTGGTCGCGCCGATTGCCGCCCGGTTTGCCGCGCGCGCTGCCTGTTTCAGCATGGCAAAATAGCCGTCGTTCCAGCGCATGGTGCCGTTGAGATTGGCGGCGGGAGCCTTTGAAGCCCAGAGGTAGGCCCGCTCGGCGGCTGGCCAGTCTTGAAGGCGGTTGAAGTGGATGGCAAGCGCAAGACGCGGCTCTTCGTGGTTCGGTGCCAGCCGAATAGCGGTCTCGACCTTTTGCCGGGCTTCATCGTGGTGGCCTAGACCATCCAGGACATCGGCAAGAGCGAGCGGGTAGAGAAACGTGTTCGCATTCCGCGCAACTGCCAGTTCCAGGTCGGCGCGGGCTTTCTCGAGCGCCTTGCGGTTTGCCATCGCGGACTTTTCGCGGCTCACCTGATCCATCCAGGCCAGCCCCCGGCGGTAGAGTGTCTCTCCGTTTGTGGGATCGATCTCGATGGCTCGCGTGAGATCCTCGATCTGGTGAAAGGCGTCACCGTCCTTCGCCGCGATCTCGGCCTTCGCCGCAAAGTAATCCGCACGGCCGATCGTCACTGCTCCCGCGATCATCGCGATCGATGCGGCGATCATTGCCAGCTTTACGCCCACGCGCACGCCCGGTATGCGCGCTGGCTTGTGCTCCGGTCCCTGGAAGCCGGGGTTGGCCAGAATGCCGAGCAGGATCGAGCCCGTGAGCGCTGTGGCGGCGACGTGCCAGTGAAATTCAAACACCGCATGAATCATGCTGGCCACCAGCGCAGCAAGGCTTCCAAGCGCGAGCCCCACTCCATTGCTCGGCAACAGCCCGACCATCGGAAATTTCCAGTGTGCGAACCAGTGCAGGAAGCGGATGCCGTTGGCGAAATGTGTGGCCACCACCAGTCCGGTGAGCGCGAGTCCGATCCAGCCGTAGTCCACCAGCATCTGCAAATACTCGTTGTGCGCGAAGAGTGCGTCGGGACTCCAGCCGGGCATCTCTGATGAGCGGAATTTGTAACACCCGTCGTAGAACGACCGCGCGCCGTCGCCGATCAGCGGCTGGGCCGATTGCTCATGCTGGGCGAGAGCCGAGTGCCAAACATGACCGCGTACATCCGCCGTGGCACCCAGCGAGGTCAGCCGCTTGCGGAGATACTCCTCGTTCACCTTATAGAGCACGCCGCCGCCGAGAGTCATCAGCACCACCGCGCCGATGATGATTTGCATCAGTAAGTGGCGTTGCGTCCGCCAGACGATCCACAGCCCCAGAACCGCAAACACCAGTCCGCCGCCCGCCAGCCCGATCAGCGCACCACGGCTGATCGTTAGCGACATGCCGATAGCCAGCGCGATCACGAAGAAACCAAGCAGCAGTTTCCAGGTCGCGCTGCCGCGCCCGAAGCAAACAATCCCGGCACATGGAAACAGGACAAAGGAGAAAAAGGCGGCGAGGTGGTTGGGGTTGTTGAAGAAGCCGCCGATCCGGCCTTCCCCGAACGTTCGCAAAAAATGCGGCACCACATGGAAGCTCCAGTTGCCGGAGAAATGGATGAAGCCGATCACCAGATTCCCTGTCGCCACGAGCAGCAACACACTGATGACCGTGATCCGCCAGCGTGGATGATTCACCACCGTCACCATGAGCACATAGGCGACAAAGCAGGCGAGAATGACAAACAAATCCTCGCGCGCCAGACTCACCACCGGCGAGAACCATGCGCGACCGACGAGATAGACGGTGAGCGCGGATGCAGCGGCCAGACACCAGTCGCTCGGTGGAAAGCTAACCTTGATCCGCCAGCGCACTCCGGCCAGCAGGCCCGCCAGTCCGAGCAGCGCGCAGCCCGGCCAGAAGAATAGGAGTCGTGTTTCGGTGCCAAGCACGCCGGTGACGACCAGCGCAAGGAGCAAAACGCAGAAGACGAGAAGGTGCATGATGATTACTTCGCTTGGATTGGCGTTCGTCCGCCGAGCCACTCCTTGATCAATCGCCACACGAAGAGCGGATTGTTTCTAAAGTAGCGCTTCGCCAGTCGACGCGGCTCGCAGCACACGCGGAAAAACCATTCCAAGCCCGAGCGCTGCATCCAGCCGGGTGCCTGACGCACACGGCCAGTGTGGAAATCAAACGCGGCCCCGACGCCGAACATCAGCGTCGTATCGAGCTTTGGCAGGTAGTCGCGCATGAAGCGGTCCTGTTTCGGTGAGCCGAGTCCCACCCAGATGATGTCCGGCTTTGTGCGTGAGACCTGATCCATCAGTGCTGACTCTTCATCCGAATTGAGCGGGCGGAACGGTGGGCAGTGTGCGCCGACGATGCGGATGCCGGGAAAGCGTCGCTCCAGCTCGATTCTCAGATCGTCCGCCACGCCCGGATTCCCGCCGTAAAGAAAATGAGTGTGACCAGACGACACCGACTCCGCGCAAATGCGCAGCATTAGATCGGGGCCATACACGCGGCTCATGTGTCGCTTGCCCTGTAGTCGGCCGAGCCACACGAGCGGCATTCCGTCCGGCGTGACGAGGAACGCCCGGCTGAGCAGCTCGCGATAGTCAGCGTGCTCGTAGGCCTCACTCAGTAGCTGCACACCGCCGAAGCAAACGTAGCCCTTCTGTCGTGCCGACAGCGCTTCCATCACCGCCGTGCAGGCTTGGTCCATATTGATCGCGCTGACGGGTGATCCGAGAATTTGAATTCGCTCCGGTGTCATGGCGTGGTGGCTGCGACTTTTTGAGTCATCAGCGACTTCTGAAACTTCGGTGCCAGCTCCCGAATGAGCGCTGTGACCAATGCCAGCGTCTCATCGGCGGTGCGAATTCGCTCGGTGGTCTCACCGGGCTTGAATCCATCGGTGACCATCGCCATCACGGCTGGATAGGCCCAGCGGTGGTTCACGTTGCGCAGCACGCTGTCCCGAGTGCTCAGCCACATGCGCGTCCAGTTGCTCGGCGTCGTGACGTCGCTGCCGACAAACCAATAAACGTAATGCGCCTGCGCCTTTCGCCGCTCACCGTTCTTCAGTGTCACTGGCTTTTCGATCAGCAGGTCGCGCACGAGAATTTCTTCGCCATCCGCGATGGCGACGGGAATCGTATTCGCTGCAAGCAGCGTCCACCCTTGGCCGGTGAGGCACACTTCCGGGCGGTGGATGCTCCGTCGCTCCGAGCCAGCGAGGATGATCGAAGCCGTTGCCAGATCGTCAGCCGTGGAGTGATACACCATCCGCACGATCTCGGTGTCCGAGGGCAACTTGTCCCGCTCCTCTTTCGAAACTTCGCCAGGCTTGCCATCAAACACTCCGGCCTTCTCTGGCAGCGCCATCACCACACCGGAGTCGTCACCAACACGCGGCTCCGGCGACAGCCAGCAGGTGACGGCCGTCGCGGCAGCGAGGAGGAGAATGGTGATCGAGCGTGAGATCATCTTCGGCGCTTCAGAGTGTCGGATTCAGTGAATCAATGAGGATGCGTGCTACGGCGTCATGTCCCGATTGATTGAAGTGAATGTCTTCCTTGAAGAAGAGTGGCTCTTGGTCTCGAGCGCGAAACGGCGGCGTGAGGTCGATATAAGCCAAGCCAGATGCCGCTGCCCATGCTTTCACCTTGTCCGCAAATTCGGGCGCGTCGGATTGGATGTGTCCGAGATGTCGTCCCTTCGATGGCACCGCCGTGAGGATGAACTTTGCGTCGGACTGCTCCACCTCGTGCTTCAATTTCAAAAGCAGCCCCACTGTTGGTTCGCCCATGTCGGGATTCGGCTCGACGAATTTGCCGTCGGTCTCCGTCTTTCTGCCGTCGCGCATCGCGGCGAGCCGGAACTTGGCGACCTTGAATGCGCGTGTGAGTTCCCACTTGAGATGAAAGCGATTCAGGAGCGCAAGCGCCGGATTGATTTCGCCGGGAATCGCCGTGATCTCACCGCTGGCGTCACGCACTGCCTTTTCGAGATAGTCCGAGTCGGAGACTTCACCGGATCGATCCACGTCGTTCCAATAGAGCATGACGATGACGTGCGTCGGCTTCCACTCGGAGATCTTGGTGCGCCATTGAAGCAATTCGAGCGCTGGCGAGAAGCTCGAAACGCCGAAGTTCCGCACCCAGGCACGGCCACGCAACGCTGCCTCCAGCTGTCCGACGAACGACTTCTCGCACGGCACCTGTGCCGCCTCGACGAACGAATCTCCTAGCACCGCGATGCGCATCGGCTCCGATCCGTGCGCGGCACTCGATTTCGGATCCACCCGGCAGCCATCGCGATCAAAGGCCATCTCAAATCCGCCAAACTCCCGTGTGATGCTCTCCACGCGGACCACGCTCTCTGGCTCGTGGTAATGGTGCAACACACGGTCTGGCGCGACGATGCCGTGGACACGCTTGGGGCCGGACAGCCGCAGGCAGATCTCAACGACCGTCAGCGGAATGCACGCGGCGAGAGCGAAAGCCACGAGCATGAATAGCACTCGCTTGGATTGGCTGACTTGGACGGTCACGTTGGTTTGCGCCTCACCCATCAGGTTTCGTTTGGAATCATCTTCGGCTGTGGCGGCACGTTGGTCAGCGTGCGGACTCTCACCCGCGACTTCGTCGAGACTCCGCAGCCTTTTCTGAGAAGAAGCGAGATCAGCTCCAGCCCGCCGAGCGCCACGATGAACACCACGATGCCGGAGACGAAGTGGAAGGTGGACACCTCCTTCTCCGCATCGCCGACTGCGAACTCCTGGCCGAATGCCGCCGATGCCGCAATGAGCAAGAAGATGCGCGCCATGTTGGCGATCACGGCCAGCGGCAGGCTGCAAAGGAAGAGCGCCCAGCGCCGCCACACCACGCGCTCACGGTGATACGCGAAGAGCGCGCTCACCATCATCAGCGCGAAGAGCGAGCGCAGCCCGCTGCATGGCGCGTCGATGTTCATCTTGAAGAACGCACCCGCATTGACCCCGAGCGGTGGATTTGGCGCGGAGACCAGCGCTGTGCCTTCGCGGATCACATCCACGCCGATGAAGTCAAGCACCGAGCCAGCGCACGCCACCATCAGAAGCCGCAAATGAAACGCGAGCGACTCCTCAAGAAACAGCAGCGGCCAGGCGAAGGTGAGCAGTAGCCACGGGAACAAACATGCCTGCGCCCGCCGCCAGCCGTAGAGCCAGACGCACGCTCCGGCGGCGAACAACTGCACCGCGCCGAATCCGAAATAGATCAGATGCGCCTTGTAGCCCGCGAAATAGAACAGCGCGGCGATGAACATGAGCACCAGACCGAAAGACGATGGCTGCGGCGCGATCCGTGAGAGTTCGGAGCGAATGTTCCAGATTAGAAATGCCGCGATGGGAAGCGCGAGCGCGCCATGCTGCCACGTCGGATCGGACCAGTGCTTGATGAGGATTTGCAGCAGACTCTGGCGGTGATGGCCGTAGCCCGCCGCATATGGGAGGAAAACGACGAGCAACAGCGCTGCCGCAGCCAGCAGAATGACTGAGAGCGTGAGTTTGAGTGCGCTGGTTGAGTTCCTCGTCGTCATATTCAAACCGAGAAGCTGTGCTGCATCCATTCCCACACCGCCGGACCACGGCGGTGGGCGGAGAATTCCTCTCCCGTCTTGCGTGACTCACGCGCCATCGGCTCGCGCGCTCGTTTGTCGCACATCACGGCCATGCGGTCGGCAAATGAGTCCACATCGGCTGGATTAATCTTGAATCCATTCACGCCCTCCTTCACCAGCGCCTCGGCGGCTCCTGCGTGCTGGCTGACAATGAGCGGCAGCCCGAGGCACGCGGCTTCATGCACGACCGCCGCGTAAGTGTCCTGTCGTGTCGCGATTACGAAGGCGTCACCTTGGGCAAACTCACTCCGCAGCGCCTCGCCTTCCTTGAAGCCAGAGATTTGAACTTCGTTCCGCAGGCCAAACTTGTCGATCAGAGCCGCGCCGTAGCCTTCGCTGTCGGGACCGATGAGCCGCAGCGACCAGTGCGACTGGCCGTTTTGTTTTAGCCGTGCCGCAGCCGCGAGGAGCAGGTCGATGCCTTTGATCGGGATCACGCGACCGACGAAGACAAAGTTCGTCGCACCATTTTTCTGTGCATGACCATTCGACTGCGGCACAAACACGCGGCTGTCCGCTGCGTGATACGCTTCGACAACCGGCGCGGTGGTTCCGCAAAGCGGACTGCGCGCAGCAGGCGTGCAGGCGATCACGCCATCGGCCAGATGGCCCCAGAGACGGTGCCAGAGACGAACAATCCAAGGGAAGGTGTTGCGATTGCTCTTGCCGACGTCACTCGAAACGATGGCCGGAATGCGGCGGCTCTTGGCGAAGAGAATGCCGGTGAGAGTGTAGGGGCTGTATTCGTGAACCCAGACCGAGTCCGGGTTGTACGCGGCCAGCGCATTCCAAAGCGCCCGCGAGGGCAGTTGCGTGCCGATGGCCTCGCTCTGGTAGCGCGCGAGCATGGTCGTTGCGCGGCCGTCGAGCTTGATCGAGTCGATCCACTCGGTGGAGATGTTGGTGCCAGCCGGAATCGTTTTGTCTTCGTCAAACGGGCAGAATGAATTCTTCGGATAAAACAACCGCAGGCTGCTTCCATCACCAAGCGACTGCGCAAACGCCTCCTGCAACGCCTTGTGATAAGGCGCGCGGGCTCGGGTGACGAGTGCGATGCGGGATCGGAGCATAGGCTTTCTAGCCTGTGGTGTGTGTGTTTGCGTTCCTTTCTCCTTTCTGGAGCAGACACAGCCTAGAAAGGCCATGCTACTTCTTCACCACCGCGAACAAACGCGGCGCGAAAAGTCCTGGAAACGCGCGGCCCAGCCAGGCGAATGGGAGCGAGAGCGCGTTCAGCAGCGGGTGCAGTTTCGTCTGTTTGTAGCACCACGGCAGCACCGAAAAGCTGAACGGCTGCGTGAACAGGAACGAGAACTCAAAGCCGCACGACTCCAGCATCCGACGGAGCAGTGCGGGATTGTAAAAGCGAATGTGCGCATCGCGCCACGGTGTCTTGCGGGCGGTCAGCGGGCTGCCGCCGGGATTCCAGAATCCGGTGAGTAGAAACTCGATCCGCTGCGTGATGAAGGCTGCATTTGGCACGCTCACAATCGCGATGCCGCCGGGCTTCAGTGCGCGGTGAATCTCGGCCAGAGCGCGGTCCGGCTCCATGAGATGCTCCAGCACTTCGAAGCAGATCGCGGCGTCGGCGGTGGCGTCGGAGAAGGGAATGGTGCTGTCTTGTCCGATGCGATCCACCTTGAGGCCGAGGCGCGCGGCGTTTGCCAGAGCGGTCTCTGAGATGTCAAAGCCGCGGTAGTCGATGCCGCGAGCGAGCATATCGCGCCCGTATCGTTCGCCGTTGCCGCAGCCGTAGTCGATGAGCGTCATGCCGGACTTCAGCAGGCGGTCAAAGAGTTCCTTCTCCTCCGGATTGTTCACGCCCTTGTCGGGTGTCCAGCCGTCGCTTTTGACCCAGTAGGACTCGTAGTAGGAGGGTTTGGATGTGGTGGTGGACATGGTGGTCTGGGATTGGGTGATTCAAGCTAGCCGGAACTCATAAAGACAACTGCGGCACGAGAGCGAAGGTGAGCAGCCGGCAAGTTGGAGGATGCGCGTGAGCCAGAAGGCGAGCCTTGCGCGCATGGTGACGTGGTGGGTGTTGACCAGACCTTGATGGCCGGTGAGCGCGAAACCATTTCTCTCTGCCAGTTCCGCCAGAGTTGGCGCGTCGTACCAGGCGACGTGATCGACGCTCACGGGCAGAAAACGCTGCGGAAACATTGCCTTCAGGATGTAGCCGACGTACCACGGATTTGGCGTCGTGATGAGCAACCGACCATCGGGGCGCAGCATCTTTGCGGCGGATGAAAAAAGATCACCGGGACGTGAGATATGCTCGATCATCTCGCCGCAGACGATCAAGTCGAAGGTGTCGGCGATCGGCGTGGCGAGCACGTCTTGGGCAATGACGCGAAACCCGCGACGCTGCAGTTCAAGCACATCATCTTCGAGGATGTCCACGCCGAGGCACTCCGCCGCGCTCTCCGCGAGGTGCCGGTGCAGCCACTCGGATTGCTGCGCCGAGTCGGAGTAATGAGCCACACAGCCAATGTCGAGCACCTTCTTCCCCGCGCACAGCTCGCGTAATCTCCCGATCCGCTCGACGGTCTGCGACTGGCTCGACCCGCGCACCGTGTCATGCCGCCACTCGCGAGCGGCCCGGCTGTTGGGATCGCGGCTGATGTCGTGCCAGCGCATGATTACAGGCGGGCACGATGCTCCGGTCGGATGTGGGTTGAGGTGGTTCATGATGTTCGTTTCAATGGTTGAAGGCCGCTTCCGGTGTTGCGGGCATTGGCCGATTTCTCGTCGTGGGAATGGCTGCGCGCAGCAGCTTCACGAGGCCGGCTGCGTAGCCGTCGCGATCGAGCGCGCGTTTCAAACTGGTGCGCTGGGGTTTCCAGTTGCCCGAGAGGAAACGGTCGAGCGTCCTGGCGATGTGATCGGGATCGAAGTCGATCAGGCTGCCGTTCACGCCGTTCTCGAGCACCATCTCGGAGCCGTGATGGTGCGTGAGAAAGAGCGGCAGGCCGCACGCGGCGGCCTCGATCTCGACGAGCGCGAGCGCTTCCGAGTAAGACGGGAAAAGAAACGCATCGGCGGCGGCCATGAATTTCTCAGGCTCGCTGGTGCTGCCGGCGAAATGAAGCCAGTCATCCCAACCGGCGTGGTCGGCATCGAGGCGCTTCTTTAGACCCTCAAGCGTGCGCTGCATCCCGCCGACGACGAGCAAACGAGCGCCTGGATGGTTGAGCCGAAGTTTTTCGATCGCCTGCACCGCGAGGAAGAATCCTTTCCGCCGGTAGTGGCCGGTGCTGACAAAGATGAAAACGCGATCGTCGTCGCTGTAACCGAGGGCGGCGCGCTGCGAATCGCGCCAGCGGTCGCGCACTTCGGGATTGAAGCGGGCGGGGTCGTAAGAGTTTGGCAGGACGCTGATGACCGCGCGATCCGAAGCGCGGCGAAAATCTTCCGCGACGGCATCCGACGGCACGATGATGCTTTTTGCCCGGGTCGTGTATAGGAACCAGTTCGTCCACGAGCGAATGATAAGATTGGCGGCGCGCTCGAGCCATTCCTTGAAGGTGCGGCTGCCCATTGAACTCATGCGCCTCTCCCAATCCCAGGGCGAGAAGTGAGCGTGAGCGACATCGCAGCGGGAGAGGTATGGGACAACGGAATAGGTCACGTCGGGTCGTTGACGCCCGAGTACTTGGAAGATCCAAAAGGCACGAATAGCAACCATGATCGAGAAGGCGATGCTCTGAAGCGGCCCGAGCCATCGCGCGCCAAGCTCAGGTAGCCTGACGACGTGTTCGGGTTCGATGCCTGCGTCGCAGCGCCAGCACCAGACTTCGATCTCAAATCCCGCCTGCCGAATCTCCAGAAAGGAGCGTATTACGCCCTTCATCGCCGGACTGGCGAGCGTGATGTCGGGGTCGATGATGAGGAGTTTCACGGCTTCTTTTGAAACAGCATGAGGATGCCAAAGGGCTGGCGGCTGCTGCGATCCTCCACGGTCAGGCCGGCCTCTGCATCCACGAGCGCGAGCGGCAGATAGACGCCACCGAGCGGCAGGCGTGAGGCGAGCATCATCCACGCGATGGTGTCGCGAGTCAGGAACCAGTCGGTGTGCAGCGGCGCAAATCCGCATGGCGCGAAGAGCGCTGCCAGATCCGTTTCGGTGTAGCCTTCGCGCACATGGCCGTCATTCGGAAACGGCTCGGGCGGATGCGGCACAGTGATGATGGCGTGGCCGCCGGGCTTGAGCACGCGCGACAGTTCGGCGGCGGCTTTCTCGTGTTCGACGATGTGTTCCAGGACCTGTGTGCATTGCACGACATCGAAGCTGTGATCAGCAAACGGGATGTCGAGAATGGAGCCTCGTTGAATGGTGGCAGCGGGATCGCGCCCGAGATTGCGCTGGAGCATCGAGAAATTGTCCGCGTCGTATTCGATGGCGGTGACGCGCTGGCAGAGTCCCTCGTCGAGCGTCTTGCGTGCGAACTCGCCCGAACCCGCGCCGCCGTCGAAGAGATAATTCGCTTTGCCGATGCGCCGCCAGGCATCGCGCAGACACCGCCACTCGACACGGTAGCGGATGGTGTTCGGCGTGTAGAGGCAGCCTCGGAGTGTGGAGCGCAGGTTCATGATTGAGGCATGGGATGCACGGTGCTGATGAAGCGCCTGTTTTGTCCGGGAAGGGGCACGTTGGACGGCAGCGGGGCTTCCTTCGCCGCGGGGGCATTTGCCCGCGCGTCCGCACCGACGATGACGATGGTGGCGGTGACGGCGAGCCAGAAGAAAGTGTTCACCGGAAAGATGGAGAGCACATTTCCGCTGGTGATGGAGATGGCGAAAAAGGACATGGCCAGCGCCAGCATGGCGGCGCAGATGTTTCGTCGGCGACGGTCGCGGAGAGAGAGAAGCTGCCCGTGAGTCCAGAGCAGGAATCCGATTGTGACAATGACGAGCACGAAGAGTGGCACGGCACCGTAGCGAACGAGCGTGCTACTGAGCAGGTCGTGATTGTAGAGCGGGTCGCGCGGGTCGGTGCCACGGCCCGCGCCGTAGCCGAACCAAGTGTAGGCGTCAGGATTCGTGAGCACGGTAGCGAAGCCCTGAAGCCGGTCGCTGAAAGTGTTCACGTTTATCGTCTCCGCGCTGACCGAGCCGCCGAACTTCTCGGTCAGCTTGAACGTCATCCATTCAAGCCGGTCCTGAAAAAAACGTGCCCCGAGAAGCAGCGTGGCAAACACGCCACCAGCGATGGCGTAAAAAATGGCCGTGCCAGATCGTGTTCGGAAAGCGACGATGCCGGCGGCCATCACCGCCACCATGATGAGGCCGGTGCGGCTGGTGGATGCAGCGAGAGAGCCGAGAAAAATCGCGGAGAACACGACCGCGAGTCCGAGCGGAATGACACGGCGCGTGCCCTTGGCCGTCTTCACCGTCCACAGGTAGAATGGCAGGGTCACAAACGCGGCGCTGATCGCTCCGAGAGAGGTGGGGGAGTTCAAGGTCGAGAAGGCGCGGACGCGGTCGGTGAAGAGCTGTTTAATCTCGATGCTCAGGCCCGTCATGAGATAGGCCAGCTCGAAGTCCTGAAAGCCCCAGATCTTCTGGATGATCCCGTAGAAACCGACGGGCGCGTAGGTCCAAAGCAGGAACTTGAAGAGATAGAGCACGTCGTCCTCGTCCTTGAAGAGCATCGGTACCACGAAGATGAGCATGCCGTACAGCCCGCCGTTGGCCGTGCCTTGGAGCACCTTGCCGATGCTGTGATCGGTATCGAGATAGGACAGGAAGGCATTGATCACGACGACGCCGCAGCCGGAGACGAAGAGCCAGGCGTGATGTTTCGTCATCGGAATGCCGCCGATGATGCCGCGCACGAGCACGGAGAGGATGATGCAGGAGAGCAGGGCGGGGGCGAGGCCGAGAACGTAATAGAGGTCATCCATCGACACGCGGCCGGAGACGACCATGAGGCGCTTGAAGAGATCGACGTAGCCGCAGGTGACCAGGAAAACGAAGAACGCCGTGCGCGGCGCGATGACCGCCAGGCCACAGGTGCCGATGATGAGGTAGAGGAAGACATTGGCCAGCGTGTTCCCCTCCCCAAGCATGATGGAGACGATGGCGAACAAGCTGAAGAGGCCGCCAACCGCGATGGTGAATGCTCCGGGGAGGCGTGTCATGAAGGTGGGTTTGTCTGATGTTTCATGCGACGCGATTCGAGCAGCCGGACAGAGCGGCGGAAGAACTCAGCGAGGAGCCGCGGCATCTGAATGAGGCTGCGGAGTTTCAGGACCGCCACGGGCCGCACTCCGGGCAGTAGGAACGAAGTGACGACCCACGCCACTGTGTAGGAGACGAGTGTGGCATATGCCGCGCCTTCACCGGACCATTTCGGAATCCACATCCAGTTCAGCACGATGTTGATGACGAGCGCGAGGAGCACGCTCGGGAGATTGGCCCACAGCTTCGATTCGGCGGTGAGGTACTGGGTGCGTGCTACGCCGAGGCAGTAGGGAATGAAGGCCCAGGCATGGATGGTGAGGATGTCGGCGCTGCCGCCGAAGCGTCCTTTCCAGAGAGCGGTGATGATGGGCTGCGCGGTGAGATAGAGGAAGCCCGCGCCTGCCAGGGCCATAATCAACGAGACGGCGAAGTAGTCGGCAAAGCGCTTCTCATACTGAGCGCGATCACGTTTCTGAAGCTCGATCAACTGCGGCAGCACCACGCCAGATAGTGCGACGGGCAGGAAATAGAGCACCTCCGAGACACGCACCGCAGCACCATAGACACCGGCTGCGGCGTCGCCCTGCATGGCCTTCACCATGATCGTGTCGATGCGGTAGAGTAGCACGAGCGCGAGCTGCGCGGCCATCTCGGGCCATGACTCGCGCACCAGCTCCAGCGCGCGTCGGCTCGTCCAGCGCCATTCGGTGATGTGCCCGCCGAGGCTGTGAAACAGGCCCATCTGAAAATACGCGCCGATCCAACACTCGACGACATAGGCAATGGGGAAGAAAATCAGAGGGGCGTCGAGCAGGACGCCGAGCACGATCATCACCGCACCCGCGACGAAGGCCCAAAGCTGCGCCCATGCCGCGCGGGCCATCTGACCGCGCGCCTCTAGCCAGGATCCGATCTCGGCAAGGCCGTGGGTCGGCAAGAGGAGCCCGTAGGCCAGGAGCAGCAGCCTTTCCCCATCAGGCATTCCGAGGGTCGCCAGGCCGAGAGCTGCGAGCATTACCGTGCCGATCATGAGCCGGGTGTAGAATGTGGCGCCGAACGTGCGTGCCTCGTCTTCCGGATCTCGAACCAACTCGCGGACCGAGATTCGGGCGAATCCCAACTCGGCAAAGCACAGCAACACGGCAATGGTTGCCTGCGCCGTGAGGAGTTGTCCCATCTCATGCTCGCCGAGAAAACGCCCCAACATGCCAATGATGACCACGTTCAGGGCGAGGCGCACAAAACGCAGCGTGACCGAGATGGAGAGCACGCCGAAGAGGCGTCCGAGGACTCGGGGGTGGGAACTCATTTGTAGAAGAAGACCGGTCTCTGACCGGTTTCTTTGTTTTGTGGAACCAGCCAGTGGCTGGTTTTCTGATAGCCCGGTCACTGACCGGGCCCACATTCAGGAGGCAAAAGCTTGCTCAACGATGTGACAAAGCACATGGCCGACGAGCAGATGGCACTCCTGTGCGTGGGCGGTGACTTCGGACGGGGCGCGGAAGGCAAGCTTGGCGATCTTTGCGCATTCGCCGCCACCAGCGGCGGTGAAGGCGACGGTGACGCAGCCACGTTCGTTGGCGGCTTTGAGGCCTGCGATGATGTTTGGACTGTTGCCGGAAGTGGAGATGCCGATGCAGACATCGCCCTCGTTCGCCAGGGCCTCGATCTGCCTCGCAAAGACGGTCTCAAAACCGAAGTCGTTGCTGTGTGCCGTGAGGATCGAAGTGTCGGTGGTGAGCGCGATGCCGGGGAGCGCTTTGCGATTCACGCGATACCGCACCACCAGTTCGGCTGCAAGGTGCTGGGCATCTGCCGCGCTGCCGCCGTTTCCGAAGAAGAAAATCTTCTTTCCGCCGCGCAAGGCCGCAAGCCAAGCGTCGCCAATCTGGGCGATGATCGGCTCGCAATCGGCGAGCCTGTTCACCGCGTCGATGTGGGCGCTGACGTGTTCGCGGAGCTTGGCGGTGGTTTCCATGTTCAGTTGTAGGCTTCCAGTAGTTCGTCGGGCGTGAGGCTCGCGGTGCCCAGTTTGCCGACCACGATGCCGCTCGCTTGATTGGCCACATCCGCCGCATCAATGGGGCTCAATCCGGCGGCCAGTGCGAGTGTGAGCAGCGCGATGGCCGTGTCGCCAGCACCGGAGACGTCATACACTTCGCGCGCACGCGTTGGGATGTGGTGGGGCTGCTCGCCTTGCTGGAAGAGCATCATGCCCTGCTCGCCGAGCGTGATCAGCACACTCGGCACCTGCCAATGGGCGAGCAATTTGTTTCCGACCTCAATGAGTTCGCTGTCTTGCTCCGGCGCGATGGCGCGGTGGTGATCTTCGATTCCGGCGGCGGCAAAGGCTTCGATGCGATTCGGCTTCACGAGCGTCGCACCATGCCATTGCAAAGGATTGCGCGGTGAGGGATCGACGGTGACGAGCTTCTTCGCTTCGCTGGCGAGCGACACGATCATCTCGACGAGCGGCTGCGTGACGAAACCCTTGCCGTAGTCCTCGATGATGATCGCATCCACGTTGGGAAGCAGCTTGCTGACGCGCTCCTTGGCGATGGCGAGTTCAGCAGCGGTGAGCTTTTCCAAGCGCTCGCGATCCACACGCACGACCTGCTGCTGGCGGGCGATGATGCGTGTCTTTGAAATGGTGGGCAGTTCATTGCTCTCGATTAGCGGCTCGGTGAGCACGCCTTCTTCGGTGAGCAATTCGCGAAGTCGCGCGGCCTCACTGTCACGACCGACTCGGCCCATGAGCGAGGCGTGCTTCGTGAACATCGCCAGATTGCGCGCCACATTGGCCGCACCGCCAGGGAACGATGTCTCACTCGCGACCTCGACCACCGGCACCGGAGCCTCCGGCGAGATGCGGCGCACGGCTCCCCAGATGAAATGATCGAGCATGACATCCCCAACGACGAGCAGACGGCTCGCGGCGAATTGGTCGAGATGCTGGCGGGTGAGTTTCACTATTTGGTTCTGCGCTCGCGCACGGCGGCGGCGAGTTGATCGAGCACGCTTTCCGTCGTCGTCCACGAGATGCATGCATCGGTGATGCTCTGGCCATGGGTGAGCGGCTGGCCGGGCTTGGCGTTTTGTTTTCCTTCGACGAGGTGACTCTCGATCATCACGCCGGCGACGCTCTTGCTGCCGGCTGAGATTTGCTGCGCGAGGGATTCGGCGACGAGTGGCTGCTTGCGGTAGTCCTTCAGGCTGTTGCCGTGGCTGCAGTCGATCATCGCGTAGGGCGGCAGATTGCGGGCGATAAGCTGATCGACCACGGACTTGATCGACTCGGCGTCGAAGTTAGGTCCTGTCTTGCCGCCGCGCAGAATGACGTGGCAGGTGCCGTTGCCCTTCGTGCGCACGATGGCGGCGACGCCGTCCTTCGTGACGGAGAGAAAATGATGCGGCTGGCTGGAGGCTTCGATGGCGTCGAGGGCGATCTGGATGTTGCCGTCGGTGCCGTTCTTGAAGCCGACGGGCATCGACAAACCAGACGCGAGCTGCCGATGCACCTGGCTCTCGGTGGTGCGCGCGCCGATCGCGCCCCAGACGACGACGTCGGCGATGTATTGCGGCGTTATAACGTCGAGGAATTCGGTGCCAGCGGGCACGCCCATGCGCGCGAGTTCGATGAGGAGGCGGCGCGCACCACGCAGGCCGTTGTTGATATCGTAGCTCTCGTCGAGCTTCGGATCATTGATGAAGCCCTTCCAGCCGACCGTGGTGCGCGGCTTTTCAAAATAGACACGCATCACGAGTTCGATGTCGGCGGCGTACTTTTTCCGTGCGTCGGCGATGAGCTTTCCGTATTCGAGTGCTTGTGCTTCGTCGTGGATGGAGCAGGGACCCGCGACGACGAGGAGGCGATCATCGGTACCATTCAAGATTTTTTCAGTCGCGCGGCGTGAGGTCTCGACAAAGGCTGACTCCGCCTCACCGAGCGGCCACTCGCGCATGAGCGTGGCGGGCTGGATGAGAGGGAAGATTTCATCGATGCGAAGATCGTCTGTACGGTGGGACTGGCTCACGGATTTGGAAGGTTGGCGGTGCGGCGAAAAAGGGCCGGGAAGATGGGACGGAAGCGGGTCCGGTCAATCATCAATGGATCTTTGCATGTTGCGCCTGAATCTCGGAGGCGATGGCGGCAAACCGTGTCCACCAGAACGACACGCCTGAATTTTGCAGAAGCCAGTCGCGACCAGCGCGGCCCATTTCGACTGTCGCCTGCGGAAGGTGATGCAGGCGGAGCAGGTGATCGGCCAGTGCTTCGGCATCGCCCGGCTCGTGGAGTAGGCCGCTGTGCTCTTGAGTGACGCTTTCCGACAGTCCGCCCGAGCGCGCGGCGAGGACGGCGCAGGCGTGATCGAAGGCTTCGTAAACGACGGTCGGATAAGGATCCCACCAGATGGAGGGCACGATCATGGCGAGGCTGTGGGCGATGAGCTGGTCTTTTTGCCCGCCGCTGACATTGCCGAGATAGGTGATGGTGCCGCCTGATGCCTCGGCGGCTGTGCGGACTTCGTTTTGCAATTCGCCCTCGCCGCCGATGACGAGTTTCGGCGCGGAATCGCCGAGTTTCGCACGGGCGATCTCCCAGGCCCGCAGCAGCACGCGCACGCCTTTGGCGACGGTGAGGCGACCGAGAAAGAGAAAATGCTCGCGCTTCACCTCGGCGGGCGGATTGGGCGAAGGCACGAAGGGGTAGGCGAGGACGTGCGTCTTTTCGCGAGGCACGCCGGCTTCGACGAATCGCTCGCGGACGAAGTTGGAAACGGCGATCCAGCCATTCACGCGGCGATACCAGCCGAGCGCGTGTGCCGTGTGGAGCAAGAGAGCCATCCATGCAGTGCGCGCTGTCGAGTCCTGCCAGGCGGCGGCTGTGATCTCGGGCAGGAAATTTCTCCGCAGTCCCTCGGCCGCAACGCGATCGCCCACCCAGAGCGATCCGCTCACGGAGTACGGGCGGTAATTGTGGAGGTAGAGCGCGATGGGGACGTTTTGTTTGCCTGCCTCGCGCAAGACTCCGGGCGAGAGGACGGGCAGGATGTTGTGGGCGAGCCAGAGATTGCTGCGCTGCTGACGGTGCAGCTCGCGCACCCGGCGGAGAGCGGCGGGATTGTTGAGCGCGAGAAAGGGTTGCTGCCATTTCGGAGGTGCGCCGGGTTTGTCCCAGTCTTCGCTGGCGAAGAAGCACTCATCGACCTGCGCACCGCTCTCGCGCATCGCCGATGTCATGCGCAGGACGGCTGCCTCCTCACCGCCGAAGAAGCGGTAGCGATTGAAGAGGTGGAGGACGCGGAGCCGGTCGGTGGCAATGCTAGCTGGCCTGCTGGGACTTGTGGCGATGCGGGGCGCTGCCTGACCGGCTAAAGCCGGAACTCCAACGGGGACACCGCCTTTCGCTAGTTGAATCGCACTCATTTAAGATGCCTGCACTTTAAGATGCCTGCACTCGGGCAAGCTGCCGCCCTCGGTCGGCCATCGGGTTTTCCGGCTTCCGCGACTTGGTTTTGGAGATGGCCTCGGCGCTGCCAGAAGAAAAAGCGGCTGGCGATTTGGAGGGATGAGCACAGGGATGGGTCGAGGTTTTGACACCCAGATTCCACAGGAAATATGCTGATTACAGAAATTGCCATAGAATCGCCGAATTGGGAAGAAGAAATTTAAGATACCTTGAATTTCAATCCGCAGACTGAGAGCCGTTTGCCATCAAGCAGGTGGAACACTTCCCCGACAGAGCAGGGGACCCTCGCGTCGCCGCTCGTGGCGTCTTAAAACGGCCCTTTGGGCAGACGCCAGTCGCGGTTGTATGGAGGCTTCTGCCGCGCGGGCATCGGATAGTCCGGCCAGCGCTCCAGCCAAAGCTGTCGTGAGTCATCGTCCGAGTAGAAGCGTAAGTCGATCAGCGTGTCCTCTTCGCTGCCGCTACCGATCATGTCGTGAAACCAAGCAGCGGTCCGGCTGCGCTTTCCTGGCACCTGGGCGTCCTCACGGATGCCGTATTTCCAAAGCTGCTCATAGAGCTGGCGGTCACCGAGATGATCCGTGTGCAGGACGTAAAAGCCTCGGCAGGCGAGCTGGTGGAGCAATTCCCACAGCAGGGGCGTCACGGCGGCATCGGTGATCTCGTCTGGCGGAACAGGGGTGAAACCGGTGCGCTGCATTTGATCCACGGGGCGCTCCCATTTGTCTGCGGCGGGCGGCTCTTGAAAAACAGGCGGTGGAGGTGGTGGAGCGGCTCCGATCTCACGATCCACGTCCTTGAGACCCAGCGGGTCGGCGCGCTCGAGGTCGTCCTCTTCTTCATCAAAGTCGAGCGGAAGACCGGCATCGCCGCCCGGCGGAGGCATGGGTGGCTCCGGCATGACGGCGTCGCGGTTCACCTTCTTTTCCTCGCGCGGCGGCAGTGGATCGTCGTCCGAGGCGCTGCACATCGCTCGCTCCTCATCGTCG
>Ga0075163_10001063_pt1 | contig 36576 bp, 31 predicted proteins | sample JI1023141ADNA_FD_71478 | JGI IMG/M metagenome (GOLD analysis project Ga0075163, IMG submission 71478) | Wastewater effluent complex algal communities from Wisconsin, to seasonally profile nutrient transformation and Carbon sequestration -... | ecosystem: Engineered > WWTP > Effluent > Algae...
ACCGCGCCGGTGGCGTTCTGCACCTGACCGCGGATGAGTAACGCAGACGCTGTTTGAGCTAGTTTTCGGTACCGCACCCACACCCCGGGCATGCACAGCACATTGACCATCCCGGTCTCGTCCTCGATGTTCATGAACGTCACGCCCTGCGCTGTCGCAGGCCGTTGCCGGTGCGTCACCGCACCGGCGATCAATACCCTGCTGCCGTCGGGGACGGCCAACAATTCCTCGGCCGGGATGACCCCCAACGCCTCAAGATTCGAACGCAGGAACTGGGTGGGATAGCTGTCCGGTGAGATACCGGTGGCCCAGACATCGGCCGCGGCCAGTTCCACATCGGTCATTCCGGGCAATGCCGGAACATGGGACGACGACCCGACTCCGGGCAGTCGATCCGGCCGTTCCGCTGCGGCAGCACCTGCCGCCCACAACGCCTCTCGGCGAGTGATGGAGAAACAACCCAGCGCCCCGGCAGTGGCCAACGCCTCGGTCTGCGGCGTGGAGAGCCGCACCCGTGCGGTCAGGTCGAGCAGAGATACGAACGAGCCGTTAGCCTTCCGCTCGTCGACGATGCGTTGCGCCAACTCATCTCCGATATGACGAACTGCGCCGAGGCCCAGCCTGACTGAAGTGCCCTCGTCCTCCAGCGTCGCGTGAGCCAAGCTGTCATTGACATCGGGCCCACGCACAACCACCCCGTGCCTGCGCGCATCGGCCACCAGCGATTGCGGCGAGTAGAAGCCCATCGGTTGTGCACGCAGCAACGCGGCACAGAACGCCGCCGGTTCGTGCAGCTTGAACCAAGCTGAGTAGTACACCAGTGAGGCGAAGCTCAGGGCGTGACTCTCGGGAAAACCGAAATTGGCAAAGGCTTCCAGCTTTTCGTATATCCGGTCGGCGAGTTCACCGGTAATGCCATGAAGTCGTTCCATCCCGGAATAGAACCGCTCCCGTAACTCCCGCATCCTTTGAGTGGAACGTTTGGAACCCATCGCCCGGCGCAACTGATCGGCATCCGCGGGTGAGAACCCGGCACAGTCCACCGCCAACTGCATCAATTGTTCCTGAAAAAGCGGAACTCCCAAAGTCTTTCGAAGCGCCGCCTCCATGGACGGGTGATCGCAGTCCGGCTTTTCCAGCTTGTTGTGCCGACGAATATAGGGGTGCACCGAACCGCCCTGGATAGGGCCCGGACGGATCAATGCCACCTCGACCACCAGGTCGTAGAACTTCTCCGGCTTGAGTCGGGGCAGGGTGGCCATCTGGGCTCGGGATTCCACCTGAAAGACTCCGACGGAATCAGCGCGCGCCAGCATCTCGTACACACCGGTGTCGTCGAGATCGAGATCGGCGAGGTCTACCTTCACACCCTTGTGCTCGGCCACCAGGTCGATCGCATAGTGCAGGGCGGAAAGCATACCCAGCCCCAGCAGGTCGAACTTGACCAAGCCGATCGCCGCGCAATCATCTTTGTCCCACTGCAGCACACTGCGATTCACCATCCGCGCCCATTCCACCGGGCACACATCGGCGATCGGGCGATCGCAGATCACCATGCCGCCCGAATGAATTCCCATGTGCCGCGGCAGGTCTTTGATCTGGGTGGCCAGGTCGATCACCGACTCGGGAATGCCTTCTATGTCAGGCGAGTCGGCCAAGCCGTTCCATCGGCTGATCTGTTTGCTCCAGGCGTCCTGTTGCCCTTGCGAGAAGCCGAGCGCACGAGCCATGTCACGCACCGCACTGCGTCCTCGATAGGTGATGACATTGGCCACCTGGGCGGCATAGTCACGCCCATAGCGGTCGTAGACGTACTGAATCACCTTCTCCCGCAGGCCCGATTCGATGTCGATGTCGATATCGGGCGGTCCGTCACGAGCCGGCGACAGGAATCGCTCGAACAACAACTCGCCGGCAATGGGATCGACACTGGTGATACCCAACGCATAGCACACCGCCGAGTTCGCCGCGGATCCCCTGCCTTGACACAAGATGTCGTTGCGCCGGCAGAACTGCGTGATGTCATGCACCACAAGGAAATAGCCGGGAAAACTCAGGGCTTTGATGACGTCGAGTTCGTAATCGATCTGCGAATAGGCTTTGAGCGCCGCGGACCGCGGGCCGTAACGCCGGGCCGCACCCACCGTGGTCAGTTCTCGCAGCCAGCTGTCCTCTGTGTGCCCGTCGGGAACCGTGAAGGGCGGCAACCGCGGGGCTATGAGGGCCAGTCCGAATGCACACTGCTCGCCGAGATCGGCTGCGGTTGAGATCGCTTCGGGGTATTGCCCGAACAGCCGGGCCATTTCATCACCGGATCGCAGATGCGATCCGCCCAGTGGCGCAAGCCAACCGGAAGCATCATCCAACGACTGCCGCGCCCGGATCGCGCCCACGGCCATTGCCAGTCGCCCGCGGCTCGGTTCAGCGAAATGCGCCGCAGTGCTGGCGATGACGCCCACACCGAACCGGGGAGCAAGTGCGGCCAGAGCCGCATTGTGTTCGTCGTCGAGAGGATGACCATGCTTGGTCAGCTCGATACTCACCCGTTCGCGCCCGAACCTGTCGACCAAATCCGCCAGGGCCGCTGCCGCCGCCTCTTCGCCTCCCCTCGACAAGGCCTGGCGGACATGACCTTTGCGACAGCCGGTGAGGATGTGCCAGTGCCCCTCCGCCGCCTCGGCGAGGGCGTCATAGTCGTACGTGGGCTTTCCCTTTTCCCCACCGGCCAGATGCGCGACGGCCAACTGCCGGGACAGCCGTCGATAGCCTTCCGGGCCGCGCGCCAACACCAGCAGATGCGGGCCCGGAGGGTCGGGCAGCTCGGTGCGCGGGACATTTCCCAGGGACAGTTCGGCGCCGAAGACAGTTCGCATGCCGAGCTCCTTGGCCGCCTCGGCAAATCGGACCACACCGTAGATGCCGTCATGGTCGGTCAACGCGATAGCGCGCAAATCCAGCCGGACGGCTTCCTCGACCAGTTCTTCCGGCGCGCTCGCCCCGTCGAGGAAGCTGTAGGCCGAATGCGCATGCAGTTCGGCATAGGGCACGGTTGAGCGTCTGCGCTTGAGGTCCGGCAATGCCTGGACGGAGGCCGCCGTCGGCGTGGGCGCTTTACCGCTGAGCACCCGCTCCATCTCTGCCCAGCTCGGCGGCCCATTACTCCAGCCCATCAACCCAGCGTATCGAACAGATGTTCGAGACGCTGGGTTTTTGATTGCTGATGCATGGCGGAAAAGTCGCCGTTTCAGCTCCGCTGATTCACACTCGGCACCACGGGTTCAGACTCAGCCGACGTATTCGGCCGCACCATCGTCGAGCACCACACGACTGTTGGAGCCATCGAGTCCACTGGCCTCAGTCCGATAGACCGCACGTCCCGACTGGGTGCGCCAGATGGAAGTGGTGAGCACCTCGCCGGGAAACACCGGCGCCGAGAAACGCGCCGTCATCGAGGTCAGCCTTGCGGAATCATTGCCGGCGAGTTCGGCAAGAAGCGCCCGACCCGCAAAACCGTAGGTGCACAACCCGTGCAAGATGGGCTTCTCGAAGCCGGCCATCTTGGCGGCGAACCACGGATCGCTGTGCAACGGGTTGCGGTCCCCCGATAAGCGATAGATCAGGGCCTGGTCTTCCCGGGTGGCGGAGCTGACTCGGGCATCCGGCTCTCTATCCGGGAACTCGGGCGCGTCCGGACGCTGACCCGGCTCGCCGCCGAATCCACCGGCACCACGGATCACCAATGTCGTCAGCGTCTCGGCGACAACCTCATTGCTGGCCGGATCCGTCCCGCGGGCGCGCAACATGACGATGGCGTTCTTGCCCTCGCCCTTGTCCTGGATGTCGGCGACCTCGGCCACCACCGACAGCGAACCGGCCGCGGGGAGCGGGGCGAACAGCCGAATTTCCTGCGAACCGTGCAGCAGCATTCCCCAGTTGAACGAACCGAGCCTGGCGGTAGCCGCGAATCCCATGCAGCAGATCACCGCGTACGTCGGCAACACCTGCTGGCTGATCTCGTGACTGTTCTCAGTGGTGAACGCCAGATCCGCGGTCCCAGCACCGACGCCGAGGGCATAGAGCATGGTGTCGCGTTCGGTCCAGTCAACGCGATGAGGCTCGGTGACTGCACCGATTGCGCTGGGATCGATTGCCATGGCCACACTCCTGACTCGTGAATGAGGATCTCATCGTCGCACTGGCGAAATCGCACCCGCCAAGGCCATCGACAAGGCACGCTATGCGCATGCATCTTTCCCGTGCCCGCAAGATCGTCGCCGCGGTGACCGCCCTGCTGTCCGTCGCACTCCTCGCCGGATGTAGCGACGACAAGCCCAACGACCGCACAATCACATTGACTCTGATCCGCTACGCCGAAACAGAAGGCAATGCCTCCGGTGTCATCGACACGGCCGCACCCGGCCCGTCCCTCACACCCGTCGGCGTTCAGCAGGCCACGGCATTGGCCAACCGGCTGAAGTCCGAGAAGTACGACGGGATCTACGCCTCACAGCTGGTCCGCACCCAGCAGACCGCCGCCCCGATGTCGAAGACATTGAACGAGCCGGTGAACGTGCTGCCCGGCCTGGACGAGGTTGGCGCGGGCTGGTACGACGGCGGGCGCTCCGATCGGGCCGATGCGACGTTCATGGTGGCGCCGAAGGCCTGGGTCGACGGTAACCGCGACTTCGCCATCCCCGGCGGGGTGACGGGCAACGAGTTCAACGGCAAGTTCACCGGTGCGGTACAGCGCATCTACGAAAGCGGTGACAACAAGCCCGTTGCGTTCTCCAGTGGCACCTCGATCATGGTGTGGACGCTGATGAACGTCAGCAATCCGAAAACCAGCCTGTTGACCGATCACCCGCTGCCCAACACCGGCCGAATCGTGATCACGGGCAATCCGGCCATCGGGTGGAGGCTCGTCGACTGGGACGGCATCACCAGCTTCTGAGCAGGGGCGGCAGAATCGAACGCATGCCGCTGCCCGTCTTCGCCGACGTCGACACCGGAGTCGACGATGCCATGGCGTTGGTGTACCTGCTCGCCAGCCCGGATGCGCGGCTGGTAGGGATCGCTTCGACCGGCGGCAACGTCCCCGTCGATCAGGTGTGCCGGAACAACCTGGGGTTGCTGGAACTGTGCCGGGCACCCGACATCCCGGTCTCCCTTGGCGCCGCGCAGCCGTTGAGAGAGCCCCTGCGCACTGCGGAAGACACTCACGGCCCCTCGGGACTCGGCTATGCCGAACTGCCCCCGCACCGACGCATGCCTGTTGAACACGACGCCGCGGCAGCCTGGGTGCTCGCCGCGCAAGCTCACCCCGGCGAACTGATCGGCTTGGCTACCGGACCTCTGACCAACCTCGCACTGGCGCTGCGGCTCGAACCGAATCTGCCCAGGCTGCTGCGGCGGCTCGTCATCATGGGAGGCTCGTTCGAATACCGCGGCAACACGACACCGGTGGCGGAGTGGAACACCAGTGTCGATCCCGACGCCGCCGCCGAGGTCTACGCCGCATGGGGGCGGGCCACGGAAATCATTGATGCCCAACATCTTCCGATCACCTGCGGGCTGAACATGACCGAGAACGTCATAATGACCCCGGAGATCATGGGACGCCTGGCTGCCGCTGCCGAATCGACGTCGGCGGTGATGGATGCCTCCGAGGCCAAAGGCACCCGTTCGGTGGCCGACAACCCACTGATCCGCGTTCTCGAGGATGCGATGCGGTTCTACTTCGAATTCCACTTCGACGACGGCGAAGGCTTTCTCGCCCATTTGCACGACCCCCTCGCGGCGGCGGTGGCACTGGATCCCGACTTGATCACCACTCGCCTCACCACGGTCGACGTCGAGTTGACCGGCACGCTAACCAGGGGAATGACGATCGCCGACTGGGACGGCCGATGGGGCCGGCGTCCCAATGCCCGTGTCGGAGTGGGCGTCGATCCCGCCATGTTCTTCCGGAGGTTCGTCGAACGGGTGGGACCGTTCGCCCGACACATTGCTCATTCGTAAACCCCTTCCAGATACCACTGGGATCGGCGATAACACAGCAGTAGTGCGATATCCGGATCCCCCTTCACGAGCACCTGGGCGCGGCCGATTCGATTGCTCTCCTCTGCCGGGGCCCACCATCGTTCGTCCGCCAGCCAAGGTCCGGCCCACCAGCGCAGTGCGCCTCGATAACGCCTGCCGCTCAACCGGACCGGCTCGGCGTTGAACATCCCGCGCGCGGTTATCCAAACCGGATTTCCCTGGCCGTCAAGCAGTTCCACCGGCTCGTCGAGCAATATCGTTGGCGATGGCTCGGGCAATCGGCCAGGCCACGGGCGTTCCGGATTCGCGCTGGGCACCTGTTCATCACCCAGTGGACTCAGGGTGATGCGTTCAGCAGGACCTCGGCCACCGCTGAGAACCGGAAGCTGCACCGATTCCTGCCCCAGTAGACCCTGAACCCGGATCAGGGCCCGGCGTGCCCGCAACCTGTCCTCTTCACCGAGTCCGCCCCACAGCGGAAGCTGAAGCGCCTCAGCGGAAATAAGCTCCAAAGGCTGCAATCTCAGCGTCGCAACCGGCCCCACCTGCACCTGGCGCCCAAGGGTCCGAGAGTTCAGCCAACCGTCGAGCTGCCAACGCACCCGATCAGCGGTGGCGTCCTCGGTCAACGGCTCGGCGCACCGCCACACCCGCGTCAGCTCGCCACCGTTGACGGTGACGGCATGAATGGCCAGTCGGGTGCATCCCACGCCCGCGCCTTCAAGACTGCGATGCAAGTCAATGGCCAACGTTCTGCCGGCGAAGGCCGCCGCGTCAACCCGCTCGATCGGCGGATCGCAGTGCAAAACGGCATCGAGTTCAGGAGTCGGCTCATGTCCCGACGGTCCGCGCATCGATTCCCCACGGGCGAAACGGTGCGCGATTACCGCATCCGCCCCGAACCGGGAAGCCACATCGGTACGCGGCAACGCGGCGAACTGTCCGAGGCTTCGAATTCCCATCCGCCGCAGCAGATCTGCCAGCTCTCGACGGCCCGGCACGGAAAGGCTTGGTTCAGTGGATAACTCAGCTATCGACAGCGGGGACAGAAACACCGAATCCCGACCGGGTTCCACCACCTCTCCCGCCCGCGCGGCGAAGACAGCCGTCGGCAGCTGGTCGGCAATGCCCACCTGACATTCCACACCGGTCGCCGCGACGGCATCGACCAGTCGCTCGGCAGCCGCCTGTTCGGAACCGAAGTAGCGGGCGGCACCCCGCACCGGTAACACCAGCAGGCCCGGCCTCAACACCTCGGCGCGGGGAACCACGTCATCCACCGCAACCGTCACCCGTTCGAAGAATCGGGCCTCACGCGCCGGGTCGGCAGTCGCGACATGTAGTCGCGGACAACGCGCCTGCGACTCGCGTCGGCGCAGACCACGGCGCACCCCCGCCGCTCGCGCCGCCGCCGAACACGCGACTATCCGATTGGCGAGCGTGACAGCGATCGGTTCGGTGACTGGAAGTCCCGCGGCCGCCGCCGCCGCCACCACGGGCCAGTCCATGCACCAGAGTGCCAAGACACGGCTGGTCACTGCCGGCACATGGATAACTGCACTCGACTGATGCGGCCGTAACCCGGCATGGGCGCCCCCTGGCGGCCGGCGATCTCGTAACCATGCAGCTTGGCCGCAAGACGGATGGCGGACCCCTGCCATGTCCCGCGCATCACCAGCAGAGTGCATCCCTTCTGCCTGGCCCGTGCAACCACAGCTCGCGCCCGGGTTGCGGACACCGAGCGGCCCCCGAGCCCGAGCAGGACCAAATCCATTCCGTCCATCAGCACTGCGGCCACCTCGACCGGATCGGCTCCAGGATCGGGGATCACCGCCATCCGACTCAGATCCGCGCCCATTTCCGCCGCAGCCAATAGACCTAAATCCGGGAGTCCGACGATGGCCACATGCCGGCCGGCGGCCGTCGCCGCGGCGGCCATACTCACCGGCAGCGACCCAGCCCCTGACAGCACCGCCACCGTCCCTCGCGGCAACCCGCCGGGAACCATTTCAGCCAGCGATTCCGGGATCGGCAGCAAACTTTCCGACGCCGGCAGCACCTCTGCGGCACGCTCGATGCCGCGATGACCGTTCCCGACCTTCCCAGATACCGCCGCCATTTGGCGACGAAGCTGTTTCAGCTGTTCAGCACGGTCAAGCTGCCGAATCTCCAAGGCATTTGCCGTCGCCATCGCCTGCCTCCAGCTGAAGATCGACGCCACCGTTTAGAACATATGTTCGATAGTGTGAGTAAACACCCAACTACTGACAGCGTCAACCACGGCGTGGCATCCCCGAGATCCTCCGCAGAGATTCCGGACCACTAGAAGAATCGCTACTTACCCCGCTTGTCGGCGCGTCACCACACCGAGTCGCGGGCGATCACTCCCACTCGATAGTGCCCGGCGGCTTGCTGGTCACATCCAGCGTCACCCGGTTGACCTCCGGCACCTCGTTGGTGATGCGGGTAGAAATACGCTCCAGCACGTCGTAGGGAACCCGCGCCCAGTCAGCCGTCATGGCGTCCTCGCTCGACACCGGCCGAAGCACAATCGGATGCCCATAGGTTCGGCCGTCGCCCTGCACACCAACCGAACGCACATCTGCGAGCAGAACCACCGGACACTGCCAGATCTGTGAGTCCAGCCCGGCGTATGTGAGCTCCTCCCGAGCTATCGAATCGGCGCGACGCAACATATCCAGTCGATCCGCAGTCACTTCGCCAACGATGCGGATGGCCAATCCGGGGCCCGGAAATGGCTGGCGCGCAACAATTTCCTCAGGCAAGCCGAGCTCACGCCCAACGGCCCGCACTTCATCCTTGAACAACAGGCGCAGGGGTTCGACGAGCTTGAATTTCAGATCCGCCGGCAAACCACCCACGTTGTGATGACTCTTGATGTTGGCCGCACCCGCGCCTCCACCCGACTCGACCACATCGGGATACAACGTGCCCTGCACCAGGAATTCGATATCCCCGGAGTCCTCAGAATTGCTCTCCGCCAGGACATCCCGCACAGCGCCTTCGAAGGCCCGAATGAATTCCCGGCCGATGATCTTGCGCTTGTCCTCAGGATCGCGCACTCCGGACAACTCCGTCAGAAATCTCTCCTCGGCATCGATCGTCACCAACCGCGCTCCAGTCGCTGCGACGAAATCCCTTTGCACCTGAGCACGTTCACCGGCTCGAAGCAGTCCGTGATCGACAAAGACGCACGTCAGGCGATCGCCGATCGCGCGCTGCACAATCGCTGCGGCCACCGCGGAGTCCACGCCGCCGGACAACCCGCAGATGGCGCTGGAATCACCGACCTGTTGGCGGACCTGCTCTATCAGCGAGCCCGCGATATTGGCCGGCGTCCAGGTGGCCCCGATTCCGGCGAAGTCGTGCAGGAATCGGCTGAGCACCTGCTGGCCATGCGGTGAGTGCATGACCTCCGGGTGATACTGCACACCTGCCAGCCGGCGGGCGCGATCTTCAAAAGCTGCCACCGGCGCACCGGCACTGGCCGCCACCACCTCGAAGCCGGCGGGTGCAGACGTCACCGCGTCGCCGTGGCTCATCCAGACGGGCTGACTTCCGGGCAATCCCGAATGCAGTTCGCCCCCAATGACTTCGAGATCGGTACGGCCGTACTCGCTGGTCCCCGTGTGCTCGACCGTGCCGCCCAGCGCCTGCGCCATGGCCTGAAATCCGTAGCAGATACCGAATACCGGCACCCCGAGGTCGAACAGCGCCGGATCGAGCCGAGGCGCCCCTTCTGCATAGACGCTCGACGGCCCACCCGACAGGACGATCGCCTGCGGGTCTTTCGCCTTGATGTCCGCGACGCTTACGGTATGCGGGATGACCTCGGAGAACACCCTGGCCTCCCGAACTCGACGGGCAATCAGCTGGGCGTATTGGGCGCCGAAGTCGACCACCAAGACGGGGCGGGGCGATGCGGATTCCACCGCCACAGTCTAGGTGTGCCGATCAGCCCCGCGAATGAACCGGTTCGATCGGCAGGTTCCGCAGACCCCCGGGAGCTGCCGCCGGCACAACCGGGTTCTTCGGCGCCACCGGAGTCAACCTCAGGTAGGGCTGCCCCTGGGGGGACCGTTGATCCTCTTCGTCCTTGTTCGGCCATAGCGATGCGGCCCGTTCTGCCTGAGCCGTGATCGACAGCGACGGATTGACGCCCAGGTTCGCGGACACTGCAGCCCCGTCCATCACATACAACGTGGGGTAGCCGAATACCCGTTGATAGGGGTCGATCACACCCTGCTCGGGGTTGTCGGCGATGGCCGCACCACCAAGGAAATGCGCGGTGAGCGGAATATTGAAAAGCTCACCCCAGGTTCCGCCGGCGACCCCGTCGATCTTGTCGGCGATCCGGCGGGTGACTTCATTCCCCACTGGAATCCACGTGGGATTTGGTTCGCCGTGGCCCTGCTTACTGGTCATCCAGCGCAATCCCAGAACCCCACGCTTGGTGTAGGTGGTGATCGAATTGTCCAGGTGCTGCATCACCAAAGCGATCACGGTTCTTTCGCTCCACTGCCGTGGGCTCAACATCCTCAGCATCGCCCGCGGGTCCTGCCGGGCGTTGCCAAACAATTGCTTCCACCGCGGAACGTCGGTGCCTTCCGGCCCGGTCCCGTCTGTCATCAGCGTCTGCAGCAGACCCATCGCGTTGGAACCCTTGCCGTAGCGGACCGGTTCGATGTGGGTGTCCGGAGTCGGATGGATCGACGACGTGATGGCGACACCGTGGGTGAGATCGAGATCCGGCTTGGCCTCGAGCCGGCCGGCGCCGACGATCGACTCCGAGTTGGTGCGGGTGAGCACACCGAGCTTCGATGAGAGTTTCGCCAGTTTGCCCGCATCGCGCATCTTGAACAGCAGGCTCTGGGTTCCGTAGGTGCCCGCCGCCAGAATGAGATGGCGCGCGGTGTACGTGCGCCGGTCCTTGCGCGCCCACCGTCCTGTCCGGACGGTCCGAACATCCCAGAGCCCGTCAGCGCGCTGCTCGAAGCCGGCGACCGTCGTCATCGGAATAATCTGTGCCCCAGCGCTTTCCGCGAGGCCCAGGTAATTCTTGATGAGTGTGTTCTTAGCTCCGTGACGGCATCCGGTCATGCATTCACCGCATTCGATACAGCCGGTGCGCGCTGGACCGGCGCCGCCGAAGAACGGGTCGGGAACCGTCTTGCCGGGTGTCTTCGTGCCGTCAGGGCCGAAGAACACACCGACCGGCGTCGCGGTGAACGTATCGCCCACGCCGATGTCGTCGGCCACTTCCTTCATGATGCGATCGGCGTCGGTGAAGGTGGGGTTCATGACCACACCGAGCATCCGCTGCGCCTGGTCGTAGTGCGGCATCAATTCGGCGCGCCAATCGGTGATGTGCGCCCACTGCGGGTCGTTGAAGAACGGGTCCGGTGGAATGTAAAGAGTGTTGGCGTAGTTCAGCGAGCCGCCGCCGACGCCGGCGCCGGCCAGGATCATCACGTTGCGTAAGAGATGGATGCGCTGAATGCCGTAGCAACCCAACCTGGGTGCCCACAGGAATTCACGCAACCGCCATGAGTTCTTGGCGAACTCATGGTCCGCGAATCGACGGCCGGCCTCCAGCACTCCGACCTTATAGCCCTTTTCGGTGAGCCTCAGCGCGCTGACACTGCCGCCAAAGCCCGAACCGACCACCAGCACATCGAAATCCGGCTCCATCGGTTCAGTATGTACGCGCCCAGTTCAGACCACTAGAAAGGCGACCCTTAGTCCATCGGCCGTTGTGCACTGGTCCAATCTCCCCCCCGGCGGCCAGACCTAAAAGCTCCAATTCGGCGGCGTGTCCCGGGCCGCGTGTGACTGCCCGCACAATGACACGCGACCGCCCACTCAGCTCCCGACGGCCAGACCGACCTTCTGGAACTCCTTCAAATCGCAGTAGCCCGCTTTGGCCATCGCGCGACGGAGACCCCCGACCAGGTTGTGAGTACCGAAAGGATCGTCCGACGGGCCGTTCAGCACCCGGTCCAGCGACGGCCGTTCCCCCCTCGCCACCTGCAGCAGCGCACCCCGCGGCAGCGATGGATGCGCGGCCGCGGCGGGCCAGAACCAGCCCTCGCCCAACGCCTCGGCCGACTCCGCGAGCGGAGTGCCGAGCACCACCGCGTCGGCGCCGCAGGCAATCGCCTTTGCCAGGTCACCGGACGTGTGTATGTCGCCGTCGGCCAGCACATGCACGTAGCGCCCGCCGGTCTCGTCGAGGTATTCCCGCCGCGCCGCAGCGGCATCGGCGATGGCCGTCGCCATCGGGACACTGATGCCCAGCACTTCGGCGCTCGTGGTCACGCCGCGGGTGGATCCGTATCCGACGATCACGCCCGCCGCACCTGTGCGCATCAGGTGAAGCGCGGTGCGGTGATCCAGCACACCACCGGCGACCACCGGAACGTCGAGCTCGGAGATGAAGGTCTTGAGGTTGAGCGGCTCACCGTCCTGAGCGACCCGCTCGGCCGAAATGATGCTGCCCTGGATGATCAGCAGATCGATACCGGCCGCGACCAGTGCAGGTGTCAGAGCCTGCGCATTCTGCGGGCTCACCCGGACCGCCGTCGTGACCCCCGCATCACGGATGCGGGCCACCGCCTCGCCGAGCAGATCGAGGTCCAATGGGGCGGCATGGAACTGCTGCAGCAGCCGAATCGCCGCCGACGGTTCCGGCTCCTTCGCCGCAGCCTCGAGGACCTGAGCGATCTTCGCATCCACGTCGGCGTGCCGCCCGATCAGCCCCTCGCCGTTGAGGACACCAAGACCGCCGAGGCGCCCCATCTCGATCGCGAAACTCGGCGACACCACCGCGTCGGTGGGATGCGCGACGACCGGAATCTCAAACCGATAGGCATCCAGCTGCCACGCGGTGGAAACGTCCTGAGACGAACGAGTCCGTCGCGCGGGAACGATGTTGATGGCATCGAGCTCATACGTCCGGCGGGCGGTCCGGCCCATGCCGATTTCAACCATGTCACGCATATTCGCCTACCGGGCGTAGTAGTTGGGGGCTTCGACGGTCATCGTGATGTCGTGCGGGTGGCTCTCTTTGAGGCCGGCCGCAGTGATCCGCACGAATTGCGCCCTGTGCAACGCTTCGATGGTGGGTGCACCGGTGTACCCCATCGCTGCCCGCAAACCACCGGTCAGCTGGTGAATCACCGTGGCCAATGGTCCACGGAACGGCACCCGGCCCTCGATTCCCTCCGGAACCAACTTATCTTCGGAGAGGACGTCGTCTTGGAAATATCGGTCCTTGGAGTAGCTCTTCGCCGCCGCACCCGCAGCGCTGCGCCCCTGCATCGCACCCAGTGATCCCATGCCGCGGTAGCTCTTGAACTGCTTGCCGTTGACGAAGATCAGGTCGCCGGGCGCTTCGGCGGTACCGGCCAGCAGCGACCCCAGCATCGCCGTCGACGCACCAGCGGCCAGCGCCTTGGCGATGTCACCGGAATACTGCAGGCCACCGTCGGCGATCACCGGCACCCCCGCGGGAGTGCACACCGCGGCCGCCTCGAGAATGGCCGTGATCTGCGGTGCTCCGACGCCCGCAACCACCCGCGTGGTGCAGATCGAGCCGGGTCCGACCCCGACCTTCACCGCATCCGCACCGGCCTCGACCAGTGCCGCGGCGGCGCTTCGCGTCGCAACGTTGCCTCCGACGACCTCCACCAGATCGCCGACCTCAGCCTTCACCTTGCCGACCATGTCGAGTACACGCCGATTGTGGGCATGTGCGGTATCGACGATGAGCACATCGACTCCAGCGTCGGCCAACGCCATCGACCGTTCCCAAGCGTCGTCGCCAACTCCGACGGCGGCGCCGACCAACAACCGCCCGTCACTGTCCTTTGTGGCCAGCGGGTGCTGCTCAGTCTTGACAAAGTCCTTCACCGTGATCAAACCGGTCAGACGGCCGTGCCCATCGACTATCGGCAGCTTCTCGATCTTATGGCGGCGCAACAACCCCAGGGCTGCGTCGGCGGACACGCCCTCCTGCGCGGTGATCAACGGCGCCTTCGACATCACCTGAGACACCGGCTTGCTCATGTCGACTTCGAACCGCATGTCCCGGTTCGTGATGATCCCGACGAGCTCTCCATTGCCGTTCACCACCGGCAGCCCGGAGATCCGGAATCTGGCGCACATCGCGTCGACCTCGGCCAGCGTGTGGTCGGGCGAGCAGGTGACCGGGTCGGTCACCATTCCCGCTTCGGACCGCTTGACCGTCTCAACCTGACCGGCCTGTTCGGCGATGGACAGATTTCGGTGCAGCACCCCGATGCCGCCGGCCCGGGCCATCGCGATGGCCATCCGGGCCTCGGTCACCGTGTCCATCGCCGAGCTGACCAGCGGAACACGCAGTCGGATTTTCTTCGTCATCTGGCTGGATGTATCCGCAGTCGCAGGGACCACGTCGGAAGCGGCGGGCAACAGCAGCACGTCGTCGAAAGTCAATCCCAGCATCGCGATCTTGTGGGGGTCATCACCACCGGTAGGAACGGACGCTCCGCCTGCGCCATTCAGACGCGCGGAAAGACCGTCGATGTGGTCGATTATGGACATTCGGTGGAGCCCCCATCAGCAGCTGGAGTGGTGCCCCCCATCCTATCGGCCCTGGGCCCCGGACCTGTGGTGCAGCATCCGCTACAGCATTCAACGGCTGGCGCGACCCCGACCGGGCTGCGTAGTGTGGAGCCGTGCGAGACCACCTTCCACCCGGCCTGCCGCCGGATCCTTTCGCCGACGATCCCTGCGATCCGACGGCCGCACTCGACGCGCTGGAGCCGGGCCTGCCACTGGATCCTCAGGAACAGTCAGCTGTGGAAGCCGATCTCGCGGATCTCGCGGTCTATGAAGCGCTACTGGCCCGCAAGGGTGTTCGCGGCTTGGTCGTGTGCTGCGACGATTGCCAGCAGGATCACTATCACGACTGGGATATGTTGCGCGCCAACCTTCTTCAGCTGTTGATCGATGGAACGGTGCGTCCGCACGAACCGGCTTACGATCCGGAACCCGACGCCTACGTCACTTGGGACTACTGCCGCGGTTACGCCGATGCGTCATTGAACGAGGCCACCTCGGATTACGACGGCCGCCGCTAGCTTCCGCCGTTCCCCGTCGTCGCCACGCCCAACTGTGGGGCGTACGCACAGAATTCTGAAGTTCTCCGTACCTAGGGCCCACATTCGGGGCCAACCGGCTCATGCTCCGGGCGCGGCCGTCGTCGTCACCACTGCGGCCGACGGCTGCTTAGTCGGCTGGGCCTGCTGTTGCGCGGTGGTGGCCGCGGGCGCCGTTGTCGCAGGCAACGCCGTCGATTGCTGAGTCGCCGCGGGCGTGTTGCTCGCCGCGGCAGGCTCCGAGGTCTGCGCGACAGACGATGACAGGACGCCCGATGACGGCACGCCCGATGACGCAGCCGGCGGCGTCGTCGTCACCGCGGCGCTGTTGGAAGCGGACGTGCCGGCCGCCGCCGAGCTCGTCTGCGGAGTCGCGGTACTCGAAACCGAAGTAGCAGGGGCCGAACTGGCAGGGGCCGACGTTGCCGCGGAAGTCGGCACCGACTGCGTTGGCGATGCGCTCGTTGGTGCCGGTGCGCTTGTCGATGCCTGCTGCGTCTCCTGCACCGGTGAAGTCGGCAGGGAGCTGGACGGCAGATCGGTGGGAAGTGCGCTCGTCGTTGCCGGCAGTTCCGTCGTCACCGACGGATTGGGCGCCGGGCTGCCTGTGGCAGAGACCTCCGGCACCGAAGGCGACTCCTCCGAAGGGACCGCGAGCGTGATGGGCGGCATCGACGGCAGCGTGGTCGGCGCCGGGGTAGGCACCAACTCGTTGACCGAGGGCAGCACCGTGTAGGTGATGCCAGGCGGAACAGTTGCTTGCGGATCGCGCTCAACGACCCTGGCGGACAATTGATTCCACTGGTTGAACAGCTCTTGCTTCTGCTGTTGGTCACCGACCGCCGCAACCTTGTTGCTGACGGCGACCAACTTGTCCTGCGCCTGCTGCCAATCGCCCTGTGCGATCAACTGCTGAACCTGATAGAGCTCAGCCTGTGCCGCAAGCGCCACCTGATCGTCGCGGACCTGTTTCGGCGCGCCGAACAGCATTGTCCGCAGCCCGTACAAGGCATCCCCCGGGCCGGAACCGGCAACCACGGCACCGAACCCACCCAGACACAGCACCGCCGCCGCCGCCGCCCCGACAACGCCCAGCTGGCGTCGGCCCCGCCCCGGAATCTGGGAACCCGAACCCCGAGACCCCGAACCCCGCGAGCCTGCACGCCCGATACCGGACTGGATTGCGGCGAATGCGGCATCTTCGGAAATCAACTCCGATTCCGGCGGCCAGCGCAATTCATCACGCCAATCACCGAGCATCGCGGCGAGCATCGCGTCGGTGTCATCTGTCGCCGCCGCTTGGCGGCCTCCCGCCAGAGCGTCGATGAACGCGTCGCTGCGGGCAATATCGTCGAGCGAGGGCTGATCGCCGAAATCATTCATAGTCGCGTCCTGTCGCCACGATTTCGGACTTGAGTTTGGCAAGCGCGCGGTGCTGAGCAACTCGCACGGCGCCTGGGGTGCTGCCGACGGCTTCGGCAGTCTCCTCGGCCGACAAGCCCACCACGATTCGGAGGGTGAGAATTTCGCGTTGCTTCTCCGGTAGAAGCTGGAGCAGCTTTTCCATTCGCGCTGCCGAATCAGCGCGCACCGCCATCTGCTCGGGGCCTGCGTCCAGCGAGAATCGCTCCGGCACCTCGTCGGTGGGATCGGTGCGATTACGTGCCGCCGCACGTCGAGCGTCGGCGACTTTGTGGGATGCGATGCCGTACACGAACGCCAGGAAGGGTCGCCCCTGATCGTGGTAGCGCGGCAGCGCCTGCATGGCGGCCAAGCAAACCTCCTGTGCGACGTCCTCAGCTGACAGGCCGACCCGTTCCGCGGTCCCCAGGCGAGCCCGGACATAACGGACCACGATTGGACGAATGGTCGCCAGCACTTCCCGGAGCGCATCCCGACTGCCGGCAACCGCTTCAGCAACGGCCGCGTCGAGACGCTCTCCTGGAACTGTCATCGACCGCGAGTTCTCCAACGTTACGAACCGGACATTCACCGGCTGCCTGACCAGCTAGACAATATCGGCCAAATCGGTCAGATTGCGTTAGCCGCCACACCATTGGCCGCCGCGCCGCGTGATCAGCTGTGCAGACTCGGCGCGAATGTCGGCCACCACCTGCGGCGCATGAGCGTCACTGCCGATATCTCCCAGCAGGCATGCCAGCGCCCATTGCAGGGGAACCAGGCCGTGGCTGCCCGCATCCGCAAGCGCGCTATCAGCAACCCTCCTCGACTGCTCAAGCGAGCCGGCGCTGCACAATGCCGCAGCCAGCACCACGTTGCTCTTGATCCGGTGACGACGAGACGTGCCCGCGGCACCCGCCAACTCGACGCCCCGTTTCGCATTTCGGACGGCTGTGTTCCCGTCGCCACCCGCCATTGCCAGCTCGGCCGAGACCCAGGCCAGCCGGATCGGCTGCCGCGCGGGATGCGCATCCGTGAAATCGGCTTTCGCGCGTTCCAGGAATTGCGCAGATGCCGTCAGCCGGCCGATTCCCAGAGCATCGGCCGCCAACCCGATCAGAGCATCATTCTCCGCTTCGGCCGACCTCGGATCGTCGATGTTGTTCCGAGCAAGAGCCAGCGCACGACCGTCCCATCCCCGTGCCGGCCGGTGATGCCCCAATTGCCGGAGGAAAGACCCCTGCGCGCTGTACGCCAGCGAGGCGATCGGTCCGGCCGGCTGTTGGCGGCGCAGTGCCGCCAGATCGCTACGGGCGCTCGCGTACCGCCCCTGGCCCGCTGCGGCCACAGCGCGCAGCCATAGTTCGTGCGGCGAATGCGCGGACGGCAGCGGCCAGCATCCCGGGTTTCCACCGAATGCCGCCTCGAACAGCAATGTCGAGCCGATTTTCATACTTGTGCCGGTTAACAATTCATGGTCCCTGTGTTACGTCCGCATCACCAGGACCGTCGACGCCGAGCGATCCGAACATGCGAGATGACGGGCATGCAACGCAAACCGCTGGTGCGTTGCGTCGCATGCAACTGGGTGTAGCACCCCGCTTTCCGATCGCGGGTCGCGGGCATGAACGCCATGTTAATTCTCCCGCACTTTCAATGATTTTGCGCATAGAGGTCACCTATTGACGACGATTCCGTAACCCCCCTAGCTTGTTGTCACGGGGGCGTCATCGGCGACTGCACTCCAACGGTCCTTTTTGACTCACGCACGCGAAAACCATATGGAGAGAGAGGTTTTCCATGCCTCAGCCGCAGCAGCTACCCGGGCCCAACGCCGATGTCTGGGATTGGCAGATGCACGGGCTCTGTCGAGGTGTCGACTCCTCGATGTTCTTCCACCCCGACGGCGAACGCGGTCGGGCCCGCACCCAGCGCGAGATCCGAGCCAAGGAGATGTGCCGCGCCTGCCCGGTGATCGCTCAGTGCCGTTCGCACGCGTTGAGCGTCGGTGAGCCGTACGGCATCTGGGGCGGCCTGTCGGAGTCCGAGCGAGAGCTGTTACTCAAGCGCGGTATCCGACGCACGGCCTGACTGCCGGATGGGAGACCGGTGGCACGCTGCGCTGTAACACTTGCGCGCCGTAGGACGAATCACAGCCGTAGGACGAATCACAGACGAACCGAATCGCCAATACCTGGAGTGGTCATGGATTCAAGTCGACTGGTGCAACGAATCGCACTGGGCATCGCAGTGGGCGCATTTTCCGGCATGGGTTTCTTGGCGCTCAGCGCCAACAACGCAGCACCCGCCACCAATCCAGGATTAGCGGCGATTCAGCTGCCTGCCCCGCTCGCACCGACCGTCAGCACGGCGCCGAGCTATGCCCCGGAAAACCCGGTCGACTGCACCGATCCCAACAACGCCGTGAATTGCCAGGCGCCACCGATCGACTCCCCGCTGACAGACGGTGGCACCGCGGCGCCAGGATCACCATTCCGAGATTGATTAGCCGACGGCGCTATCCGCCGCGCGCTATCCGTTCGGAAAGCCATCTGCCGATTCCCTCCGGATCGGCTATATGGTCCGGCCGGAGCTGCCGCATCACGGCATCGACGGCCGTCGGTGCTTCACAGGTCGCCGGGTCTTGCACAACAACCCGACCGCCCGCCGCCTTGATTGCTGCGCAACCTGCAGCACCGTCCTGATTTGCACACGAAAGCAAAACGGCCGTAACCGAATTCACCAGCTCGGCCGCGCTCGTGAGAGCTACGTCGATCGAAGGTCGCGAATACGCGACCGGCGGGTCCAGGCTGAGATGGGCCCGGACACCTGAGCCCGTCTGGTATCGCGCAACGGAACTCGACGAATCCAGTGGCGTCCGCATGTTCCCCAGCAGCAAGTGGTAGCCGGCCGGGGCCACGGTTATCGTCCCCGCGGGACAGTTCCACGGGCTCTCCGCCGGCTCCCAGACCGGGATACCGGTGTATCCCTGAAGCACGCTGACCAATGGCGACTCCTGCGGAGAGCGATGAAGGACGACCACAGCCAGACTGTCACCAAGCGTCCCAGTCTTGTCCAGGACGCTCCTCAGCGCCTTGAGCCCGCCTGCACTCCCGCCGATGACGATGACGTCAGGGCCGGCCATGCTGATTCTTGACGTAGATCCCCAGCTTGCGATCGACCGGGGTGAACAGCTTGGCGCCGCCGCCGGTCAATCCCTCGCGGGGCCCTATGACGAGATTGCCGAATGGAGCCAGACTGTCACGGAAAACCAGCTCCGCGCGCCGCTGCAAACTCTCCTCGAAGTAGATGAAGACGTTGCGGCACAGAATCAGATGGAATTCACCGAATGCGCTGTCGGTCGCCAGATTATGCGAAAAGAACTCCAGCCGGGGCCGCAACTCCGGGCTCAGAATGCACCGGTCGTATTTGGCGGTGTACCAGTCGGAGAAGGGGCGATCTCCGCCGCTGGCCTGATAGTTGCGGGTCGCGGTGATCATCGCCTCGGCGGGGTAGATCGCCGACGTCGCCACTTTCAACGACTCCGCGTCGATGTCGGTCGCGTAGATTGTGGTCCGATCCAACAGTCCCGCCTCGGCCAGCAATATCGCCACCGAATATGCCTCCTCGCCCGTCGCACATCCCGCGACCCATACGCGTATTCGCGGGTAGGTGGCCAACCGTGGCAGCAATTCGGATCGAATCTTCATGAACACCAACGGATCTCGAAACATCTCCGTCACGTTCACAGTCATCGCGGACAGGAACGCCGACAACAGTTTGGTGTTGCGCAGCACCTGCCCCTGAGCCTCGGAAATGGTTCCGAGGGAATACCTTTCGACAAAAGCCACCAGGCGCCGGTTCCTCGAGGCGTCACTGTAATGCCGGAAGTCGTATCCGAGATGCTCGAAAACCGTGTAGAAAAACGCCTCAGCCTCGATGCGAGTGAGCTCCCGAGACTGAGCCGACTCAGACCCCTCGTCAGGCGTGCTCATCAGTTACCCGGCGTTTTCCGAAGTTCGCCGCGGCCGATTCCCCAACCACACTCGAAGCACGGAGGTGAGCTGATCCATGTCGACGGGCTTGGTGACGTAATCTGACGCGCCGGCATCAAGGCACTTCTGGCGGTCGCCCTTCATCGCCTTCGCGGTGAGGGCGACGATGGGCATGTTGCGCCAGCGAGCCTCGCCACGTATCCGGCGCATGGCTTCGTAGCCGTCCATGACAGGCATCATGATGTCCATCAAGACCAGGTTCACTTCAGGATGCGCGGCAAGCGCATCGAGTCCTTCCTGACCATTGCGGGCAGGGATCACCGTGATGCCGTAACGCTTCAGAACGCTGCCGAGCGAGAAGACATTTCGCACATCGTCATCGACGAGCAGCACCGTGTTGCCCTCAAGTGACTCGTCGATCCTCCTCGGGTTGGAAAGAATCTTACGGGCGGCGTCAGGCATGTCCCCCGCGACGCGATGCAGGAAGAGCGCCGTCTCATCGAGAAGGCGTTCGGGCGACTTCGCGTTCTTCAGAACGATTGCCGCAGCGAGAACCTCTAGCCGCTCAGTTTCCGCCGCAGTCAGCTCTCGGCCGGTGTGCACGATCACCGGCAGGCTCTGTTCCTTGAGCTGATCTTTGATTCGCTCGATCAAATCGATCCCGTCAATGTCAGGTAGACCGAGATCAAGCACAAGGCAGTCATAGGATTTCGTCCCTGCCAGTTCCGAGAGAACCTGCTTCCCGGTGCTGACGCATGTGATCGAGATGTCGTCACTTTCGATCAGATGCTTCATCATTCGGCGCTGATTGGCGTCGTCTTCGGCCACCAGCACGTGGCGCGGGCCGGGCCGCAGAAAGTCGACGGTGGCACTGAACATAGAACGTAATGTGCCCGCATCGACGGGTTTGTTCAACGTGTGGATTGCGCCCATTCGGCGACCCCGGCCATCATCGTCGGCGCCGGAGATGACACTGACCGGAATATGCCGGGTGGCTAGATCGTGTTTAAGAACATCCAGCACGACCCAGCCGGCCATATCCGGCAAACCGATGTCCAGGGTGATGGCGGCCGGTTGGTGTTCCCTGGCCAAGGCCAGTGCAGTTCGCCCACTCGGTGTGACGACCGAGTCGAATCCGGCTTCGGTCGCCAACTGGGCCAACATTCGGGCGAACGTCGGATCGTCCTCCACAATCAATACAACGGGATCAGATCCCTTGGGCCAGTTGATCTCCGAGACATCGACGGGGTCGTACCGCGGTGCCGGATCACCTTCGACGGCTTCCACAGGTGCAGGCCGGGCAGGCCCCTTCGGCGGCTTGATGGGACGAGCGGGGGATGCAACAGCCGCGGTGCCAGCCGGCGGCCCACCGGTCGGCAGGTAGCAGGTGAAGGTAGCACCTTGTCCCAAAGCGCTTTTCAGGACGATCTCACCTCCGAGATGGCGGGCCAGCTCCCGGCTGATGGCCAGCCCCAGTCCTGTGCCGCCGTATTCGCGCGTCGAACCGCGGGCCGCTTGCTGGAAGGACTCGAAGATCAAACTGTGGTCCTTTTCGTCGATTCCGATTCCGGTGTCGACGACGGCGATCGAAAGGTAGGTACTACCCGAGTTTCCTTCCAAATCAGCAGATCCCGAGATGGTGACCGTGACCGATCCTTCATCGGTGAACTTGAGCGCATTTGCCACCAGGTTCTTGACAATCTGTTTTACCCGTGTCGAATCGCTGGTGAAGCTCAGTGGTGCGTCTTGCGCAACATCGACTCGAAAACCGACGCCTTTGTTACCGGCAATAGGCACAAAGGTCCGTTCCAGGAAGGTAACCAGTTGAGCGACTTCGATCGACTCTTGTTCTAGGCGCAGCGATCCCGATTCGACCTTTGCCAGGTCCAGAACCTCATCGATGAGGTTCAGCAAATCCTTGCCCGATTGCTCGATCGTCTCCGCAAATTCGTGCTGCTTCTCGGTGAGAGACTCGTCGGAGTCGGTCAGTAAACCCGCAAGTATCAGGATGCTGTTGAGCGGCGTGCGCAACTCGTGAGACATGTTGGCAAGGAATTCAGATTTGTAGCGCGACGAGACGGCCAGCTCTTCGGCCTTGGCCTCCAACGACTCACTGAGCTGCTGGAGTTCCGTGTTCTTGGTCTCCAGCGCCTCGGCCTGCCCCTCCAGCCGCTCGGAGCTGGCCCGCAGTTCTTCCTGCTGCGAGCGCAATTCTTCGGTGGTCTCCTCCAGTTCGGCGTTCTGCGCCGACAACTGGTCTTCACGCTGGGTCAACGCCTCATTCGCCGCCCGAAGCTCTTCCTCCTGCGCCTGGAGCTCCTCAGTCTGGGCTTGGGAGAGCTGAAGTAATTCGCGTGTCTTCTGGGCCGATTCGATAGCGCTGATAGCTACTCCGGCGCCGAGCGCGACACTGTCCAGCAGCTCGATGTCGTCATCGGAGAAGGCCCGAAGGGACGCGAGTTCGAGCACGCCTAGCACCGAAGACTCGAACTTGATGGGAACCAGGATCAATGACATCGGCTGCGTCTTGCCCAGTCCCGAAACGATCTCCACGTAATCGGCGGGGGCGCCGCTCACCTCGATCCGGCTACCCTCCAACGCGCATTGACCCACCAGACCGTCGCCCAAACCGAAGGAATTCGGCAAGTCTTTGCGACGGTGGAATGCGTATGAGGCGCTGAGCGCGTAGCGGCGAACATCGCTGGATTGCTGCAGATACAGGGCACCGTGGCTGGCGTCGAGTGCCTGAGCGACCCGTGACACGATGACCCCGCACGCCGCTACCAGGTCGTTCTCGCCCTGCACCTCAGTCATGAGGTTTGCCTGGACTTCCTTGGATTTGCGAGCGCGTTCGTTCAGGTTCGCCGCGCTGGTGACCGTCCGATAAATGTTGCGGCTGGCGAAGAACAGTGCGACACCCAATCCGGCGACGATCACCACCGTGAAAGTCCAGATGATCGTTTGGCTGGTCTGAATCGCTTCCTGCGCACGCCTATTGGTCTGCTGGACGACCGGATCGGTTGCCTTGACAATCTGTTCGACCTGGTCCTCCAGGCGGGAAACCTCACCGTCGAGATCCCGAGTGGCAGACGATGGGTCCCCCGTGGCTGCGAACCTGGCCAGTTCCGCCTTGTAGGAAGACTGGAAAGTCTTCCAGGTGGTCAGCACGGATTCATACTGTGTTCCGCCGGTGTTCTGTTGAGAATCAACAGCTTTGCGAATTCCATCGTCGAGCGACTCATCCAGCTCGATCAGTTCGGCGCTGAGTTTCGCTTGGCGAACAGGGTCTTTCACATACAGGAGGCGCTCATACGTCGCCATCAGATCCTGAAGGTCGCGATCGATGCCGAGGGCATTGACCTGCACTCCCCGGGCCTCGAACCGCTCGGCGTAGAGCGCGGAGATGCGACTCGTCTGCCAGCTGAACAGAACCGCGGCCAGGACGATGGCCAGCATTGCCGATCCACACAGGATCGCCAACCGGTTAGCAAGTTTCAATGCACTCCACTTTCGCCGGCACGGTCCCGCGGGGCCTCATCCATCTTTTTAAGAAGATCTGCAAGGTCTTCAATTTCGGTCGGATATCCGTGGAGGAATCCCTGTTGCAGGACGCAGCCCGCTTCCAGCAGCCAGTCGGCCTGCTCGGGCAATTCGACGCCCTCGGCGATCAGGTGGACCTCCATGGAAGAGGCCACCGCAATCTGCCCGCGTACCAACCGCTTAACCCGGTCATTGTGGTGAACTTCGGCAATGAAAGAGCGATCGATCTTCAACCAATCGACCGGAACGTGCATCAGATTGGTCATGCTGGCATATTCGACGCCGAAATCATCGATGGCCAAACTGAATCCGAGCTCGCGCGCATGGTGTAGCGCCATGTAGGCCGGCTTCGGCTCTCGATTGAATGCCCGCTCGGTGAGTTCGAGACAAACCTTGGTCGGATCGATGTGGCTGTTCCGCTGTGCGGTCATGAGCGAATCGAGGAAGTCGACTTCGAGGACCTGTTCCGGCGACATGTTCACATGTAGCCTCAGATCCGCACGCCGGAGAGCCGTGTAATCCTCGAACGCGCGCATCAGGATCCAATGTCCAAGCACCCCAGTCTGTTTGGCCGCCTCCGCAAGTGCGATGATCTCGGTTGCGGGCACCTCTTCGTCCCTCACCCGCCAACGAACCAGCGCTTCGATGCCGAACAACTCACCGGTCTTCGCATTGATGATCGGTTGGTACACCATGCGGAACGCTGATGAGGCGATGGCATCGGACACTTCGGCCCGCAAACGTGCTTGCTCCTGATGTCGCGATCCGATCAGGTCCGTGTACGCGACGCATTCATCGAGACGATTCTTCTTCGCCTCGAACATTGCGAGATCGGCCTGGGACAACAATTCCTCTGCCGTTTTGGCTCCGTCGCCAAGACAGGAAATGCCCATGCTCAGCGAAGGCCGCAGCGTTGCGTTCTTACAACGCACCGGTTCAGCCTGGACGAGTTCGAGAATCGCGTTCCCCGCGGCCAGCGCCACGGTAGTCGACGCCACTCGTTCCAGCACCACGATGAATTCGTCTCCGCCTACCCGGCAGATCAGCGTTCCAGACGGCACCGACGACCGAAGTCTCCTCGCGATTTCTACCAGCAGCTCGTCTCCGCAGTCGTGACCATAGGTGTCGTTCACAAACTTGAACTGGTTGACGTCCATGTACAACAGAGCGACTGTGTTCCCCAGGGCGTCTCGTCGCGCCACCAAAGCGGACAACCGGTCGTTCAGTTCCCGGCGATTCGCGAGGTCGGTCAGTGGATCATGGCTGGCGAGATGCCTGATCTCTTTCTGAGCTTGCTTGATCTCGGTCAGGTCATGTACCACGGCCGCGACATGGAGCTCGACGGAATCCCCGATGGGAGACAACGTCACAACCACTTCGATCTGACGCCCGTCGTTGGAGGCGCAAGCCAATTCCATCGACACCTCTTGATGGGCCGACAGCGTGAAGTCCAGCTGTTCCTGCAAGCGCTCGCGGTGAGCACCAACCGCGAACTCCAAGATGGATCGCCCCATCAGGTTGTCGTAATTACCGCCGAACAACGCGGTGGCAGCTTTGTTGCAGCTGCGGATTTCACCCAACGAGTCCACTGCGAGGATGGCGTCGCCGGTGGCCTGCATGACTGCCGCATATTCGGCTTGGATGCGGTACAGCGTCGCATTCGAAACGGCCAGGGCTGCCGCGGTCGAAGCTCCGCGTAGCAATGCCGAGTCCATCTCCGTGAAAGGGGGCCCACCGGAACGGCCAACACAGACGATGCCCACACGCTGACCTCGGGCCGTCAGCTCCTCGATCATGATCTCCGGGTAGGGGCTCGATCCGGGGCCCTCTTCCGAAAGCAACTCGACCAGCCACGCCTCCAACTGAACGGAGGCACTTCCGAATTCCGAATGTGACAGCGAGTCATGCCAGCCGTGTCCCGGGGAGGAAAGGCGGAGCACGCAGTCGGCCTCGAACAGGTGGCTCAGCTCGGTGACGATGGCTTGCTCAAGGGAGGCCAGGTCGATGCTCGCTTCGGCAAAGATGTTGGTCAGCCGTTCACGCCGACGGGTGAAGGCCAACTCCTCCCTATTCCGGACCTCCGCCGCGCGAGCCGCTTGCAGCTGTTGTTCATGCAGCTTGGCTGCCTCACGCCGCAGCCTCGAAAAGGACTGGTCCAATTCAAGGAGAGCCTTGACCTTCGCGTACAGCACCTGCCGGGATACCGGTTTGACCAGGAAGTCGACGGCCCCCAGGTCGTAACCCCGCTGCAAATCAATGTCATCTGCCATCTGGCCGGTGAGGAAGATGATGGGCGTTGAGGCGAGTTCCTCGGTGTCTCTGACCATCTGGGCCATCTCGAATCCGTCCATCCCGGGCATATTGACGTCCAGGACGATCACCGCGACTTTGCGTTGCAGCAATTCGGTAAGGGCCTCTTCGCCGGAGCCGGCAGCGACGATGTCACAGTCCAGTGGCCCGAGCACCGTACATAGGAGGTCACGCAACCGAGCATCGTCATCGACCACGAGAACGGTTTGCGGGCCGTCCTCATCAGACGGTTCTGTCGCGGCAGCTAGCGCGGTGGGGCCGTTCGGCTCCCCGCGCACCGCATTGGGGTCAAGCACTCAGACTTCCGCCACTTCGTTCGACTAGCACCACTTCGCAGTTACCTGCGAATCAAGTCATCGTAAGCCGGTGCGGAATCTGCCACCCAATGCCGTGAACTTTGGGACCGTGAATTTTGAGGTTACCGCGCGTCGACCAACGACACGCCCGCAGTGTTCGTTGCGCGAACGGTGGAGCCTGTGACGAAGCCGGCCGCCAGAATCCGCAGCATGTCGCGGAAGCGATCCAGGTCTTCAACTACCGCTGTCTGGTTGTTCATCTCGAGCGACTCCCTCTATGCCTGCGACTGTCCGTGGTGACTTCAAATATCCACCACCTGCGCCATCCCGTCTGTCCTGCGAGGGGACCTAATCTCGTTCCCCCGATCGGGGGACACGAGGGGCACCGTTGAATCATTCAGTCAGCGGACAGACATACAGACATACAGACATACAGACTGCACACGGGCTAAGGCCGCACCTGCGCCCGAGCTTGTCTGCTACTTCTTGTTGGTCGCCTGCTCACGCTGCTTGCGAGCTCGCCGGATAGCCGCGTCATGGTTTCGACGCTTCTGAGCCTGCTTCTTCTTATTGGTGGGCCAATCAGCCATAGCGGGATGTTCCTTTCGGTGCTGTAGTGAGACTCGCAGCCCCGAAGGGGGTGAAGTATCCCCCACCCTACCGGAAGCGCGGATGGTGCCCTCCAGATGACTGCACCCCCGACCCATTCCGGGCCGGGGGTGCAGTCATCATTACGAGCTAGTGGGCATGACCGTGGTGGCCGTGTCCGCCTTCTGTCTCAGCCGGCTTGTCGACAATTGCGGTCTCCGTGGTCAAGACCATCCGAGCCACCGACGCAGCGTTGAGCACCGCGGAACGGGTCACCTTGACCGGGTCAACTACGCCCTGCGCGGTCAGGTCGCCGTAGCTCAGTGTCGCGGCGTTGAAGCCATGACCGGCGGGCAGTTCAGAGACCTTGTTAGTGACCACGGCACCGTCCAGACCCGCGTTCGCAGCGATCCAGAACAGCGGAGCCGACAATGCTGCCGAGAAGACGTCGACGCCCAGCGCCTCGTCACCGGAAACGGAGTCGCGCAATGGTTTCAAGGCAGCACGGGCCTGCACCAGCGCGCTGCCGCCGCCGGCCACGATGCCTTCCTCGACCGCTGCCTTCGCCGCGGCAACCGCATCCTCGACCCGGTGCTTGCGCTCCTTGAGAGCGGTCTCGGTCGCCGCTCCGACCTTGATCACCGCAACGCCGCCGGCCAGCTTGGCCAGACGTTCCTGCAGCTTCTCGCGATCCCAGTCGGAGTCCGTAGCCTCGATCTCGGAACGAAGCTGCTTGACCCGGGCGGAGATCGCATCGGAGGTTCCACCGCCATCAACAATGACGGTGGAGTCCTTGCTCACGACAACACGACGGGCCGCGCCCAGCACCTCGATGCCGACTTCGCGCAGCAGCAGGCCGACGTCCGGGTTGACGACCTGAGCGCCGGTCACCACTGCCAGGTCATCGAGGAACGCCTTCCGGCGATCTCCGAAGAACGGAGCCTTGACCGCAACGGCCTTCAATGTCTTGCGAATGGCGTTGACCACCAGCGTGGACAGTGCCTCGCCCTCAATATCCTCGGCGATGATCAGCAGCGGCTTGCCCGCTTGCGCGACCTTCTCCAGCAGCGGCAACACATCAGGCAGCGAGCTGATCTTGTCGCGATGCAGCAGCACCAGCGCGTCTTCCAGAACGGCTTCCTGCGAATCGAAGTCGGTCACGAAGTAGGCCGAGATGAAGCCCTTGTCGAAGCCGACGCCGTCGGTGATCTCAAGTTCGGTGTTCATGGTCGAGGACTCCTCGACGCTGACGACGCCGTCGGCACCGACCTTCGTCATCGCCTCGCCGACCATTTCGCCGACCTCTTCATCGCGCGATGAGACGGTCGCAACCGCCGCGATACCGGCCTTGTCGGAGACCGGGGTGGCAGCTGCCAGCAGTGCTTCGGATACCGCGTCTGCTGCTCGGCTGATGCCCGACCCCAGCGAGATGGGGTTCGCGCCGGCAGCCACGTTGCGCAGACCGTTCTTGATGATGGCCTGGGCCAATACGGTGGCAGTGGTGGTGCCGTCACCGGCAACGTCATTGGTCTTCGTGGCCACTGATTTGACCAGCTGCGCACCAAGATTCTCGAACGGGTCGTCGAGGTCGATCTCACGGGCGATGGTGACACCGTCGTTGGTGACAGTGGGGCCGCCGAAGGACTTCGCCAGCACTACGTGGCGGCCGCGCGGACCAAGGGTCACCTTCACCGCGTCGGCGAGTTTGTCCACTCCGGCTTCCAGCGCACGGCGCGCGGTCTCGTTGAACTCAATCTGCTTACTCATGTATCCAGTCCTTGGCCTAAGCGCGTTCCGCCCCGGAAACCATCCACGTCACGTGGGGTTTCCGGGGCGGTACACGGTTGCTACTTGTTGACAACCGCCAGCACGTCACGGGCTGACAGAATCAGATACTCTTCGCCGCCGTACTTGATCTCGGTGCCGCCGTACTTGCTGTAGATGACGGTGTCACCTTCGGAGACGTCCAGCGGAATCCGCTTCTCGCCATCCTCATCCCAACGGCCGGGGCCGACGGCGACAACGGTGCCTTCTTGCGGCTTCTCCTTGGCGGTATCCGGGATGACCAGACCCGACGCGGTGGTCGTCTCGGCCTCATTGGCCTGTACGAGGATCTTGTCCTCGAGTGGCTTGATATTCACGGCCACGATGGAGTCCTCCACTTATTAGCTTGCGGCCGGGCTCACATGCCCGAACCAGTCGGAATTACCAGGTGTTCGGCATACGTCCGCCGCCCTCGTGTCGTCGTCGCGGGCGCCGACACGGGGATTGTCCGTCTGCCACCTAGCACTCTATACACGCGAGTGCTAGCACTCAAGGCTGGGTTCATGCTTATTCGCTGACGGCGGAAAAGCAGCGGGCACACCACTCACGCAACCTGACCCTGAATCACAGGCAAGCCGGGATCGCTCGGGATGTCCAGACGTGAGGGTTCGGCACCCGCGGCTATCAGGTGCGCGGCGAACGAGGCGATCATGGCGCCGTTGTCCGTACACAACCGCGGCCGCGGCACCCGGAGGGTCAATCCTGCTGCGGCGCAACGCTCTTCAGCTAGCTCCCGCAGCCGCGAATTGGCAGCCACACCGCCGGCGATCAGCAATGTTGAAACATTCATCTCGGTTGCGGCACGCACGGCTTTGGCGGTCAGCACATCAGCGACAGCCTCCTGGAAGCCGGCCGCAACGTCGGCGACCCGGAATTGCGGATCGGGCTCTCTCGCCGCACTCTCCATGTAGCGCGCCACCGCCGTCTTGAGCCCGGAGAAGCTGAAGGCGAACGGATCATCACGCGGCCCGGTCATCCCCCTGGGGAAGACGATGGCCGTGCGGTCACCGCTTCGGGCCAAGTCATCGAGCACCTTCCCGCCCGGATATCCGAGACCGAGCAGCCGTGCGACCTTGTCGTAGGCCTCCCCCGCGGCATCGTCTACGGTGCCGCCCAACTCGACCATCGGCTCGCCCAGCGAACGGACGTGCAGCAGATTCGTGTGCCCACCCGACACCAGAAGCCCCACACACTCAGGCAACGGCCCGTGATCGAAGACGTCGGCCGCAAGGTGTCCACCAAGGTGGTTCACGCCGTAGAACGGCACCCCCCAGGCCGCGGCGTACGCCTTCGCAGAGGCGACACCCACCAGCAGTGCCCCCGCCAATCCGGGCCCGATCGTCGCTGCCACCACATCGGGCCGCTCGATCCCGGCGGCCTGCAGTGCACGGCGCATGGTCGGTATCAGCGCTTCCAGATGGGCCCGAGACGCCACCTCCGGAACGACCCCACCGAAGCGAGTGTGTTCATCGACGCTGGAAGCAACCTCATCGGCAAGCAACGACACCGAGCCGTCCTCGCCTAGCCGGACGATACCGATTCCCGTTTCATCACAGGATGTTTCGATGGCGAGAACTAACACGCGCCCCTCCTCATCGAATAAGCATCGGCACCGCTCACTCGGTAGTAGCGCTTGCGCAGCCCCACAGTGGTGAACCCGAAAGCCGTATAGAGCGCGATCGCCGGCTCATTGTCCGTGCGGACTTCGAGATGGACGACAGAAGCCGGTCCCGCCACGTCCAGCAGGTCGGTCAGCATTCGGCGTCCGATCCCCCGCCCCTGGAACTCGGGATCGACACCGATCGTGTGAATCTCGTACTCAAAAGGCGGGATTCGCCCCAATCGAAAGATTCCGGCGTAGCCAACCAGCTTGTCGTCCACTCGGGCCGCGACATAGTGGCCGTACGGTCCGGCCAGCTCGCGCACAAACGCCTCCTCCGGCCAGGGACCGTCACCGTCGAAGAGCAACGCCTCCAGTTCGGCACAGCGGGCGGCGTCCGTAATCAGCAGCGGACCGTAGACGGCATCCATTGCTCAGAGCCCCCGTTCTGCGAGCGTCTTCGCATCGGGTCGCCGGAGATAAAGAGGCACCAGCGGGCCAGGATTAGCAGACCAATCATTCACCGCCGCAACAAGACCCTTCAGCGAAGGCTGGGCCGGACCGATCACGGGAAGGTCGAACAGCGCAGCGTGCCCAGGTGAACCGGCAACTGCGACAGCCGCCCCCACGGGAACATCGCTCGCGGCATTCACCGCGGGCCCGTCGAACCGGACGCCATCGCGGTAACGCGCCCAATAGACCTCGCGACGTCGCGCGTCGGTCACCACAAGCACTTCTCCGGTTGTCTGCCCGCCGATTGCGTCAAGGCTGCACACCCCGAAGACCGGAACACCCAATGCCTGACCGAACGCGGCCGCAGTCACCATGCCGACTCGAAGACCGGTGAACGGACCTGGCCCGCACCCGACTACGACCGCATCCAGATCAGCCATCGTGAGCCCGGCGACCCCGAGTGCGGTCATCACATTTGGGGTGAGTAGCTCGGCGTGGGCGCGGGCATCGACAACGATGCGCTGCCCAAGAACGGTCAGCCCGTCCCCGCCCCCGCGGTGCACCACCCCGGCAGTCACGGCTGGAGTGGCGGTGTCGATGACCAGAACCGTGTCGATCAACGGTGACTCCACTGCCAGGACGCCGTTCGTGTTTCGCTGTCGTTCGAGCGCTCCAGCCGAATGTCGAGGTGGCTGTCCGACAACCTCTCTGCCAAACCCTCTCCCCACTCCACCACCACTACGGCATCCGTCAGATCCGTGTCCAGGTCGAGCGAATCCAATTCGGCCAGTATGTCGGTTGCCGCGTCGCCGAGCAGCCGATAGACGTCAACGTGAACGAGTGCCGGGCACCCTGCTCGCCGGGCGGGGTGCACGCGAGCAAGCACGTAGGTCGGTGAAGTGACCGGCCCACTCACATCCATTCCGAGGGCTATCCCCTTGGTCAGCAACGTCTTTCCGGCACCCAGCGGCCCGGACAGCACCACGACGTCACCGGCCGTCAATCGCTCACCCAATCGGGCACCCAACGCAATCGTGTCATCGACGGTCGACAACTCCGTACGCCCCGCATTCGCATCGACGTCAACCACGCCGGGTCCGCTCCCGCATGCGCCGAGTGAAGGCAACCAGTTTCGACGGGGTCGCACGCTCGACCAAGCGCACCAAGCCCTCATTGATGAGTTCGGGTTGTTCCAACTCCACTAGATGCCCGGCACCCGGGACGATCAGCAATTCACAGTCGTCCAGCGCTGCGGCCATTTCCCGGGAGTGAACCAATGGGGTCAACACATCGCTGTCGCCGCAGGCAACCATCGTCGGTATCTGCGACAGCGCCACCAGGCCTGCAGTCTCGTCATGGACCTCGAGCGCATGGAGAAACTCGACCAGGGTGGCAATCGGGGTGTCATGAATCATGGCTTCGGAGAAGGCGACCACACTGGGACTGACATGGTCGTCACCGTAAGACGCCGTCTTCAGGATCGGACGCAGCGCAGAGCGCGCGGCGCCCCGGGTGCGGTGCACCAGCTTTGGCGCGTAGCGGGCGGCGAATCGCACCGCCTCCAGTGCGGGATTCTGCAAGATCTCACCCAGCGGCGACCGGGGCAAGCCCTCCGCTGCCGACGAGATGAGCGCGGCCCCGACGATACGGCCCGTGCGACCGTACATCTCGGGAAATTGCCGCGCATGCGACAAGATCGTCATTCCGCCCATCGAGTGGCCGACCACCACCACGGGGCCGACCGGAACCATCACCCGCACAATGCATTCCAGATCGCGACCGAGTTGCGACACGGTGTAGGTGTCGACCGGCGCCGAACCGGACTGTCCATGGCCCCGTTGGTCGTAGAACACCATTCGGACTTGATCACCCCACCGCTCGGCCAGCGCAGCACGTTGAAAGTGAAACGCCCCCATCCGCAAGCAGAACCCATGCGCGAATACGACAGTCAACGGCGCGGTGACAGGACCCACCTCACGAACAATCAGCGGAACGTCGTCAGCTGTCGTCACGACACATCCCCGGTCGGCGTTCAGAAGAGCGAAATCTTCTCCCCGATAGGCGTCTTCGATCAAACCCTTATACCGCCGGGACCGTGCGGCCGACACTCCGGCGACCGTGCCGACGGCTGCCAGGCCGGCAACACCCGCCATCAGCCCGGCACGCCTGATCGCGGTATCTCCCGCACTTGGCAAGGGCAGGTTGCCAACCAGACGTTCCGTGCTCCTGGCTGCCCGCCGCGCCATACGCGCGTCTACATTCCGCCTGATGCGGCCAGGTTCAGCCCTGTGACCACGCTTCACGTCGTCAGCCATCACGGCCATCCACGTAGCTGCGCACAACCCGCCCACGCGGGCTGGTGACGACCTCGTAGTGAATGGTGCCCAGCAGATCAGCCCAATCCTGAGCCGTCGGCTCTCCAGCCTCACCCGGCCCGAACAGAATCGCCTCGTCCCCCTCCGTCACATCCGTGTGCCCCGGACCCAGGTCTACGACGAACTGATCCATACAGATCCGGCCGACGCTTCGGTAACGGCGTCCCTTGATCAGAACATCCATTCGCCCCCCCAGCGCCCGGCAGACGCCGTCCGCGTATCCGACCGGCAGCAAAGCCAGATTGGTGTCGTGTGGCGCGATCCACGTGTGGCCGTAGGACACGCCTTCGCCCGCTTTGATCGACTTGACCAGGACCACAGCGCATTTGAGTGTCATAGCGGGACGAAGTCCCATGTCACCGCGCTGAGGAATCGGACTGAGCCCATACACTGCGACGCCCGGACGAACCATATCGAATGCCAGATCCGGGCGTGCCATCGTCGATGGCGAGTTGGACAGATGCGCCACCTCGAATTCGACACCTGCTCTGCGCGCTTCATCCAGCATCTCGATAAATCGTTGGGCCTGAACGTCATTCAATCGATCATCCGGAACATCACCGTTGGCCAGATGCGACATGATGCCCCGCACGCAAATCGCGCCATCGCCGGCCGCGCGCCGCAATGACGTCAGCGCCTCAGGGTAGTCCACAGCGGCCAATCCATTTCGGTTGAGCCCGGTGTCGAGCTTCAACGTCACGGATGCCGGCCGGCCGGTGCGCTTCACCGCATCCACCACATCGGCAATCTGGCGAACCGACGACACGCCGATCTGAACATCGGCGTCGAGGGCCGGGGCGAAATCGACACCGGGCGCATGCAACCACGCCAGCACCGGCGCGGTCACACCCGATGCCCGGAGCCCAAGAGCCTCGTCAATGGTCGCCACACCCAACTCGGCCGCGCCGGCCGCCATAACCGCGGCCGCGACCCGCGCGGCACCGTGACCGTAGGCATCTGCTTTGACCACCGCCATGACGCCTGCAGAGCCCGCGTGGTCGCGCAGGACCTGCACGTTATGGGCTATGGCGGCAAGGTCCACAACAGCCTGCGCGGCGTCCGCGGATACGCGGACCTGGGTCGATGGGTTCACCGATGTCGTCTGCATTGTCATGTCACCTCCGCCCATTGTCCCAGAGCAGATCGTCGGCGACGCGCCCAGTGCGACACATACTCAGTGCGAGAAGTGCTCCTGGGTGAAGTGGCCGTCGGGCTTGATGGCGTCGAGGTGAGTCAGAACCGCGTTGAGGTCTTCCCACAGCGAACGTGCCAGGTCCGCCGAGAATCCTTCCCGGACAACCACCCGCAGCACTGTGACGTCTTCGGCGCCCTCAGGCATCGTGTAAGCCGGGACCTGCCACCCGTAGGAACGCAACTGCGCCGAAACGTCGAACTCCGTATAGCCGAAGTCCGCCGACAATTTGAATGCGACGACGGGGATCGCCGAACCGTCGGCGATGACCTCGAAATGGCGGCTCGACTCCAACTGGTCGGCCAACCACCGCGCGGTGCCCGACAGGCACTGCATCACATGCGTATACCCAGCCCTACCGAGCCGGAGGAAGTTGTAGTACTGACCGACAACCTGGTTTCCGGGCCGGGAAAAGTTGAGAGTGAAGGTCGGCATGTCGCCACCGAGGTAATTGACCCGGAAAACCAGATCCTCGGGCAGGCTGTCCGCATTGCGCCACACCACGAATCCGATTCCCGGATAGGTGAGCCCGTACTTATGACCGCTGACATTGATCGACACCACCCGAGGTAGCCGGAAGTCCCACTTCAAGTCCGGATGCAGAAAGGGAACAACGAACCCGCCACTGGCCGCATCGACATGGACCGGAATGTCCAGGCCCTTCTCTTTCTGAAGCCCGTCGAGGGCATCGCAGATTTGCGCGATGGGTTCGAGTTCACCGGTGTATGTGGTGCCCAGAATGCCCACCACACCGATCGTGTCCTCATCCACGTACTCCAGCACCTGCTCCGGGCTGATGACGTAGCGGTCCTCTGCCATCGGGATGTACCGGGGCTCGACTTCGAAGTAGCGGCAGAACTTCTCCCACACGACCTGGACATTCGAACCCATCACAAGGTTGGGAGTGCGGGCCTTCCAGGCGTCCTTGTCATTGCCCGCGGCAACGACTCGTTCCTTCCACTTCCACTTCAGCGCCAGTCCGCCGAGCATCACCGCCTCTGACGATCCGATCGTCGACGCACCTACCGCGGTCGCCGGATCGTCGTCGCGCAGATTCTCGGCGTGGAACAAGTCAGCAACCATTGCCACACAGCGTGATTCGATGGCAGCGGTGGCCGGGTATTCGTCCTTGTCGATCATGTTCTTGTCGAATGTCTCCGTCATCAGCCGCTCGGCTTCCGGATCCATCCAAGTGGTGACAAACGTCGCGAGGTTGAGCCGCGAGCTGCCGTCGAGCATCAACTCGTCGTGAATGAAACGGTAGGCGGCCGAGGGCTCCATCGACTCGTCCGGAAGCCGCAGAGCGGGAATCGGATCGGTGGACAACCGCCCGGTATAGGCCGGCGCAATGGACGGAGAACGGTATTTGACGTGTGGCACAAGAAGTCCTTCCTCATAAGTTCAACGAAGCTAAAGAGCTGCCAGGGCTGGGCGGATATGGGCGAGAATCCGGGAAGCCGACGTCGGCACGCCAGCCGGTCCGGGGTCGGCGGCCGAGGCATCGGCCGCGCGCGAATGGACGTACGCCGCCGCGGACGCCGCCTCCACGGGCGACAATCCGGTGGCAAGCAGCGCGCCCATGATTCCGGACAGTACGTCACCCGACCCCGCGGTCGCGGCCCACGATCCGTCAGACCGATTCAGGAATGCCCGGGAGCCGGGCTCAGCCTGCGCAATCACGGTCACATTGCCCTTGAGTAGGACCGTCGCCCCGAGCTCTGCGGCGAGCGCGCGCGCCGCCGCCACCCGATCGTCGCCGGGCGGACCACCCGCCAACCGGGCGAACTCCCCGGCATGGGGAG
>Ga0075163_10001066_pt1 | contig 36549 bp, 19 predicted proteins | sample JI1023141ADNA_FD_71478 | JGI IMG/M metagenome (GOLD analysis project Ga0075163, IMG submission 71478) | Wastewater effluent complex algal communities from Wisconsin, to seasonally profile nutrient transformation and Carbon sequestration -... | ecosystem: Engineered > WWTP > Effluent > Algae...
AGGCCATCGTCGGACTCGGGAGCCAGGAGCCGGTACACGTGGCCGAGCTCGAGCATGAGGCGGCTGCCGTCGCTCTCCCACTTGCGCTGGACGGCCTGATAGTCCAGGTGATCCAGGATCCAGGCGCAGGCGGGTGTCACCTCGGGCTCGAGCATCGCCCGCAGGAAGGCGGGAATGGAGCAGTAGGAGCCCAGGTACGCCATCCCGTCGGGGATCGTGTCGCTCGGATCGGACGCCGGAACAGGGAGGTCCAGGTCGTCGTCCAAGTCGACGTCGATCTCTTCGGCCGGTCGCTCGCTCGAGGACGTCGCCGCCGGGCTCACTTCCAACTCGATGTCCCCCGTCACGTAACGCTTGACCATCTACCTTTCCTCCGTCTCGCCGGGGAGTTGACGGAGATCGAGCGCTGGCTTGTCAGGATGTTTGCTCTGCGCCACACCGGGACAAAGCTGTTCGACGAGGTCGAAGGCGTCATGGAAGACCCGACTGCCGAGGACGGTGCCCTGGCTGTCCTTGAGCACGGCTTCGGTGAGATGGCCGTCATCGGTGCCGCCGCCAGTCGTGTGCCCGTCTGGAACCCGCAGGATGAGTCGGAAATTCCCGAAACCGAAGCTGACTTGTATGCCCATGAGGACCTCCTGATCGCTTTCTTGGGTGTGCTGGTGCGAGGCCGGCCTGGATCGCTCGTTGCCTCAAGTCTTTACGCCACCTAGCGCCACCTTACGCCACCTCAACGCAGATAGGCAAGGAGAATCCGATGGGCTAGGTTCGCGCGCGTGTCCGAGAGCGAGACCACCGAGGCCGTCGCGGAGGCCGCCGGCGTCAGCATCTCGACGGTCTACCGCTGGAGCAAGAGCTACAAGGTGCTGCCTGCCTACGTGGATTCATACGGCGGACGGGTCGGGCGCACAGCGCTCTGGCCCGTCGGAAGTATCGAGGCCGCGACCCTCGTTCGGCGCATGTTGAATCTTGGGCTCAGCTTCGCCCAGATCCGTTCAGTACAAGCCAACCACACCCTGGAGGAGCTAAAACGCGCATGCGACCTTGGGCGTGAAGCATTGCTCGCCAAGCCCGCGTCTTCCGGCGACGCCAACGGTACGCCCTAGTGTGGAAGTTCACGCTATCGCAGGTCGACGCGTGGATTGAGGCAGGCGGTGCCGCGGACGGCTCAAACGACGAAGGAGGCGAGCGATGAGCATGTTCGAGATCGAAAGCGCCCCGCCTCGGGCGGTACGGGCGCCGATTCCGATGTCCGACATCGACCTAGCCCTCACAGCACAGCTCGTAGTGGCGTGGGCCGGAGAGACGGGCGAGGAGAAGCGGCTCGGCTGGTGGCGTTCCGACCTAATCTCCGAGTTCGGCGGCGAAGACCTGTTTCGGAGGCTTTTACCGAGTACATGGCCCTGGGCCGTGTTTCAGGGCGCCTGGGAGACGGCCCGACGCCGGGATGCCGAGCTCCGCCGACAGGACCACGACCCCGACCGCATCATCTCGCTGTTCAACTTCGGGTTCGAGGTGGACGAGCGCATCGAAGAGCGCTTCCAGGATCTGAAGCGCTCTGGCCGCAACCCACATGACGCACTGCCCGGGCTCGCCGTCGTCGGAGACGGGTGGAGCCGCGCCCGGTTCCTGGAGTGGGTTGAAGGCCACGGGGACGCCGAAGTCACACCAGCCCCCATCGGGAGGCGCCTCAAGGGCTTGCCACCGAGCGGCCTCGAGCCACTCGTGCGCAAGCTCGTCGCCGCGCTCGCGCCTGCTGTGGAGAGCTACCCGCTCCCGCACTTCCGGAGGACGCCATGACCGACCGCCCGCACGAGGCAACGGAGGTGCACACGCGCCTTCTGAAGTGCGCTCTCGAGGTCGAGGACTCACGCGCCTTTTGGGCCCACGCTGATGCGACCACCAATGCCACCGCGCAACAGGCCTTTGACGAGTACTGGTTCGGCGCGCGTAGCCTCGCCCGCATCGAGGTGCTTCTCACGAACATGCGGGCGCGGTTCACTGCGTTTCCCGCCGCGCTCGACGTGCTGCACTGCTGGCCTCACATGTCGCCCGACGCACGCAGGATCGTCTGCCACTGGCACCTTCAGCTCGCCGATCCTCTCTACCGTCGGTTCACGGGAACCTATCTGGTTGCTCGACGTGCCGGCCCCCGACCCGAAGTCACGCGCGATCTGGTCGTGGGCTGGGTCGGACAACAAGGACCGGGCCGTTGGACGATGTCCACGCGCATCCAGTTCGCCAGCAAGCTCCTGTCCGCTGCGTACTCTGCGGGGCTGGTGACCTCGAACCGTGACCCACGACCGCTGGCGCTACCTCGGGTTCCCGACGACGCGCTCGAGTACCTCATGTACCTGCTGCGTGAGACCACGTTCGAAGGCAGCCTGCTCGACAACCTATACGCGAGCTCGGTTGGCCTTGAGGGCTGCTTCCTGGAAGACCGACTCCGGACCCTGCCGGGACTCGGTTTCAAGCGTCAGGGCGACCTGACCGACTTCGGCTGGCGGCACAATACCTTGCTGACGTGGGCGGACGTCAACCTCAGCGGGGGCGAGCCACGGCTTGCGGGACATGCGACATGAGCCTGCCGTTGTTCCAGCAAACACCATTGCAGGAAGCCTTCGCTGCGCTTCGGAGGGACCTCATCCCCGAGGACGGGCCGCGCATCAGCACGATGCGCAACTACCGGTTCGCCATTGTTCAGTACGACCCACCCGACGAGTTCAAGCTCCGCGGCGAGGTCCAGCGACTGAGCGCCGACCTCGTAGCAAACGGCTGGATGGTCCTCTCCATCAACCTCCAGAAGCTGCTGCTCGACCGCGTCAAGACACAGGGCGACGAGTGGGTGAAGCGGGTGATCCAGATGGAAGAACGCATGGCCGGCATCGAGCCCGAACGCGGGTTGAACTACCTGAAGTCCAAGCTCTCTCCGCTCATCGAGGGCCCCAATGGTATCGCGGCCGACTGTAGCCGCCTCATCTGCGAATACGCGGACAAGCACCCAGACACGGTCGACCGGACAGTCGCCCTCATCGGTCGCGCTGGCGCCCTGTATCCGTTCTTTCGTTCATCAGCTCTTCTTCGTCACATCGATGGCAGGACGCGCAATGTGCCGGTGGTCTTGCTCTATCCGGGCGAGCGGCGCGGCCCGACGGGTCTCTCGTTCATGGGCATTCTCAACCCTGACAACGACTACCGGCCTCGGATCTATCCATGAGGGACCACATGTTGATTCGCGGCCTGTTCCTATCCGACGTCACTCGGGACATCCCGCCCGTTATCTATTTCCACGAACAGGGTCCTGACAAGCTCGCTGCCGAGGTTTCCGAGTACATCATCACGGGTGGTTGGCCCGAGGACCATCCGAATCACCGTCGCGTGCCGAGCGGTATCCACGAGCAGTACGTACGTCTGCTGACGAACATCGCTGTCGAGCTCGACAGGCCGGGCGGCCCCGACCTCCCGAACGCCTGGGTGTCAGGGTTCTATGGCTCAGGTAAGTCGAACTTCGCAAAGCTCCTCGGCCTGGCGCTCGACGGAGTGGCGATGCCCGATGGAAGCTCCCTCGCCGAGGCCTGGCTCCGGCGAGACACGTCGCCGAAGGCGGCGGAGCTCCGTAATGCGTGGCGCGTGCTTCGCCAGAAGGTCGATCCACTCGCGGTCGTGTTCGACATCGGCGGCATTGCACGGGACAATGAGCACATCCACGCGGCCACCGTACGGCAGGTGCAGCGTCGCCTCGGCTATTGCAGCACCGAGCCTCTGGTCGCAGACTTCGAGCTGCGCCTAGAGCGTGACGGGGAGTGGGCCCGCTTCGAGAAGTCTGCTCAGGACGCCCTCGGTGCCTCGTGGATCGACGTGAAGGACAGGGCGCTCGCCGAAGAGGACTTCTCGCTCGTGATGTCCCTGATGTACCCCGAGCGGTACACCGACCCGATGAGCTGGTTCACCAGCCGCGGCGGCACCCACTCGCGCTCCGAGTCGCCCGAGGAGGCCGTGGCGGCCATCCGCGACATGCTAAGGTTCCGACGGCCCAATGCGACGCTATTCCTTGTCGTGGACGAGGTCTCGCAGTACGTGCTGTCGAACAAGGACCGAGTCGATCGTCTGCGCGCCTTCGCTACCGCTCTCGGGGCGACCCTGCGGGGCAAGGCTTGGCTCCTTGCCCTCGGCCAGCAGAAGCTCGACGAGGAGGCCGACGACTCGTTCCTGGTCTGGGCCAAGGATCGCTTCCCACCGAAGCTCCGGGTGCACCTCGCGGCGACGAACATCCGCGACGTCGTGCACAAACGCCTCCTGCAGAAGCGTCCCGACACCGAAGGGCAGCTCCGCACGCTCTTCGAGCAGCACCGCCCCGACCTCAAGCTCTACGCCTATGGCTGTGAGTCGGTCACCCCGGAGGAGTTCGTCGAGGTCTACCCGATGCTCCCTGGGCAGATCGACCTTATCCTCCAGATAACGAGCGCGCTGCGCACCCGCTCCGCACGCGCCCAAGGCGATGACCAGGCGATTCGCGGCCTGCTCCAGCTTCTCGGCGAGCTCTTCCGAGACCAGAAGCTCGCAGACCAGCCGGTCGGTGCGCTCGTGACCCTGGATCAGATCTATGAGGTCCAGCACACCGCGCTCGACTCCGACGTCCAAGCGTCGATGGCCCGCGTGCTGAGCCAGTGCACCGACGACGCTGAGGGCCTGATGGTTCGCGCGGCCAAGGCAGTCGCTATGCTCGAGCTCATCCAGGACACCCAGCCGACCGACGCAAAGCTCGTTGCACAGTGCTTATACGACCGGGTCGACCGTGGCAACCACGTCGCGGCCGTAACGGAAGCGCTCGAGGAGTTGCGTCGCCGGAACCTCCTCGGCTACTCGGAGAAGCACGGCTACAAGGTGCAGTCGTCGGCCGGGGAGGAGTGGGAGCGCGAGCGTCGCGACATCGGGGTCGCGCGTGAGGCCATCAGCGAGATCGTTCAGGGGGGACTGACGCTCCTGCTCGCCGCGCCGGACCGGCCGCGCCTGCAGGGCCGCCCGTTCCCCTGGGCGGGACAGTTCTCCGACGGCCGTCGCGCCGACGACGTCAGCCTCGTCGATCCGCGTGATGACGCCGCAGCGCGCGTCGACTTCCGCTTCCTGGCCCACGAGGAGCGCACCGAGAGCGCCTGGGTAAAGAAAAGTGGTGAGTCAGCGCTCCATGACCGGCTCGTCTGGCTCTGCGGCGACAGCGACCACGTGGATCACCTGGCCCGCGAGCTCTACCGCTCCGGTGCCATGGTCAAGAAGTACAAGCCACGCCGCGAGTCGCTGAACCCGGCCCGCAAGCTCCTCCTGCAGCAGGAGGAGAACCGCGGTGAAGACCTCGAGAAGCTCGCCCGCGACTCCATCGCGGCGTCGTGGATGGCCGGGAAGATGTACTTTCGAGGCCGCGCCATCTCGCCGCAGGAGCAAGGCGCTTCGTTTGCCGTGGCCCTCCATGCGGCGGCGACGCGGGTGCTTCCAGACCTGTTCCCGCACTTCATCGCCACGCAGGTGCAGCCCTCCGAGCTGCTGCAGCTCGTCGAGGCCGAGCTGTCCGGTCCCTCGCCCAAGTTCATCACGGGCGACCTCGGCATCCTCGAGCTCGACTCGGGCCGCTACGTGCCTTCGTGCAGTGGCGTCGTGCCACGCCGCGTCCAAGAGCACATCGAGGTCGAGGGAGGCCTGGGTGGGACGGCGCTGCTCGCGCACTTCGGGGGCCCGCCCTACGGCTACACCGCGAACGTCGTGAAGGCGTGTGTCGCGGGCCTGCTCCGCGCGGGCAAGGTGCGGCTGCAGCCCGACGGCGGCAACGAGATCACCGCCATCCGCGATGCCGGCGTCCGTGACCTCTTCGACAAGGAGCGCGCCTTCCGACGCGCCACCATCTTCCCTGCCGGCGAGGACGACATCGGCTTTCAGGCGCGCGCGCGCATCTGCAAGTTCTTCGAGGAGCGCCTCGGACACCGGATGGACCGGGAAGACCACGCCATCGCCGACGCGGTGGCGCAACACTTCCCGCAGCTCGCCCAGAAGCTCCGCGGCGTGCAGGGCCAGCTCAAGCAGCTCCCTGGCTCCCCGGAGGGCCCGGCCGTCTTCGCCAAGCTCGGTGAGGGGCTCGAGCAGTGTATTCGCACCTGCCGCCAGACCAAGCCGACGGTGAAGCTCGTCAAGAAGCACCTCGACACGCTTCGGGACGGGGTTCAGCTCCTCCAGCTCTACGACGCGGAGCTGACCCAAGATGCCATCCGCGCCGTCGTGGCGGCGCACGGTGTACTCGCTTACCAGGCCTCGCAGCTGGGGGAGTTGGGCGTCGAGGCCACCAACGTCGAAGCCTCGGCAACCCGCGTCGCCGCACAGTTGGAAGCCGAGCGCCCCTGGCGCGACATCGGTGCCCTCGACGACGACCTCGACGAGATCCGGCGCTGCTACCTTGCCGAGCGGCAGCGCCTGCTCCAGTGGCAGGAGCAGCAGGCAGAAGCGGCACGCGCCCGGGTCAAGACGCGTGATGGCTTCAGCACCCTCACGGGCGAGCAGTCGCATCGCGTGCTTCGTCCGTTCGCGACCGCCATCACCGACACCACGCCCGAAGCCATCGCCCCGCCGCTGCTGTCACTCAAGGACCCCTTCGCGTTGGCCCTGCGGCGAGCCGAAGACCTGGCTAACGATCTCCTCGACGAGATCCTCAGCGAGGGCGAGAAGCCCCTCATTGCCCGCGTCGACCTGCGGCTCCGCAACCGCGAGGTGGCCACCGAGGCGGACGTCGAGGCCCTCGTAGATGAAATCAAGAACCGCCTGCTCGAGCACGTTCGCTCCGGCGCGCGCATCCGACTGTTGTGATTGGAGATAACCATGCCAACGACCGACCTGAAAGCAATCTACCGTGCGTTCGATCATACCGCTCGACTCGAAGACACCGCGCTGTATGTCAAACGCGAGCGCGCGCCGTCTGAACGCATAAAAACGGGGCTGTCTCTCGATAACAACAAGCACTGGATTTTCTGCGGTTCGATCGGCTCAGGAAAGTCTTCCGAGCTCGCGTATCTCGGTCATCTTCTTACAAGCGAGTACTTCGTCGTGGGGCTGGATCTCTACCAGTCCGTCGACGACGTTCTCACCATTCGCCCCGCCGAGGTGCTCATGCTGATCGGCGCCGCCGCCGTTCGCACAGTCGAGGAGTGGTTCGGGGGGACGATACCGAAGGACCAGACCGACGCTCTACGAAAGGCGTTCCTGGGCGTTCTCGCCGAGACTGCAAGGGGGCCCGAGCCCAGCAAGATTCTCGAAGGAGTCGCTCTCCTTGCCTGGGGGGCCGGCACCATGAGCGTTGGGGACGTCGGGAAAGGCGTCGTGTCCATAGCGAGCAGCATGGGGAGGCTCGTGAAGGGCAAGCAGCGTACTCCACTTGGCGGCCTCACGCGTCCGTCCCTGCGCGAGGGCGACTCGGACGTGGTGGCGCTCATGGATGCCGTCAACACGATTCTGCGGCACATCGAGTCGGAGTACGGCCGGCCTCCTATCGTCTTGGTTGACGGGCTCGACAAGTTGGATAGCATCGAGACGATCCGTCCGCTGTTCTGCACCAGTCTCCTCAGTGGGATTTATGGCTCCAGCGTGTATTCCGCGCCGATTACCATGATGCTTCAAACGGAGTGGCAGACTGCGGCTTCCTACTTCGAGAGGGAGCGACTGACAAACATCGTCGTCGTGCAGCCTAGCCAAGGAAGCAGCGTCGAGGACGACCTCGTGGTGCGGGGCCGAGAGCTCATGCACGAGGTGGTCGCACGTCGGCTCAAAGTCCTCGGGCTGGCCATGGAGGACGTGTTCGAAGACGGAGTTCTTGACACAATCATCACGGAGTCCGGAGGAGTCTTGCGAACGCTTGTTCATCTCGTTCGTCAGGCTACCTTCGAGGCAATTAGGGATGAAGCGCGGTGCATCCTCACGAGCCACGTAACTACCGCGATCGATGAACTCGCCCACGAGTTTCAGATCACCATGAACGGCCAACGGAGGGCGGAGCTCGAAGCGATTCGAGATCACGGGGAGCCAAGCGGCAACGAAACCGCCTTCGAGCTGCTGCTCGGGAACTACGTCTTGCCCTATCGCAATGGCCACTCGTGGTGGGCACCTGCCCCTCTTGTTTCGCGCTGCTTGTGAGGTTCTAATGGGCCCGGCTGCGACGATAGCGCAGGTAGCGGACAAGCTGCTAGCAATGCTCCGCCTGGGGTCGCGCGGGCCCGTGGTTCTTGTCGGCGAGCCGTATTGTTCGTTTGGTGCAGCCCGCATGCTGGCCGAGGACATCCAGCGAGCGGGACTTCGCTTTTCGGCAGTGCTCGCTGCTCCAGCTCGCCACGATGCGTGGAGCCCCAGCAGCGCGGCGGACCAGGTCGTCTTCCTTCACGGGCTAGAGTACCTCTCTGAAGAGGCCATCGTCGCGCATCTGAGGACGTTGAATCGGCGGCGCGATGACTTCAGGCAGCAGGCTGGCCTCACAATTCTTTGGCTGCCTGAGACAGAGGTTTTCGGCTTCACGCGCCACTGCCCGGACCTGTTCGCTTGGCGGGCGTTCTTGGAGCGGGTTCAAACCGTGACCCCCGAGGACCAGCGTGCTCGGTTGCAGTTGGCCGCCTGCATCACGAAGTCGGAGACGGTCGAAACATCGTCGGTCAAACAGGTGCGACCCTCATTCGCTCCGGCGGTGGAGGGGCGGGACGCACCCCCGCGAGAGCTGGCCTGGATCCTAGCCACAACGGATGCCGCGTGGCTGGTCGCCAGCGACTTCCCCGCGGCCTTGGCCGCTGTGTGGTCGCTGGCGCGCGAGAAGGCATGGCAATGGCTTGCTCGCATCGATGAGCCTCGTCCGCTTACGGTACCGGTCCATGTCTCGGCTCGCACCCCGGATACTGAACGTGCCCTCGCCAACTCATGTCTAGGACCGCACCTCGCGGTGCTCAATCATTGGGCGCGAGAGGGTTGGGTGTCGGCTGTTGTTGTTCTCGATAGTGGCCTTTCACATTCGGTCCAGGTCGCGGAACTGAGCGAGGCGGCCCCCGGGCTACGATTCACTGTTCTCAGCCACTCCGCGCCTGAGATGCTGCCTCATGGATTCCGGCGATTCGATGCCGTGCAGGACTACGTCTTTGCGAATCGACGCCGCCTTCTTCAGGCAGGTCTGCCGGAATGGGAGGTCGCACGCATCGAATCTCTGGGGCTGCTTGCGCTGCCGTCCGAGTACGCTTTCCGCCTACTAGCGGACCGCGCACGTCGCGGAGGACTTCCAGAAGATGACCTCGGAGTGCTCGAGAGTGTCTTCGAAGAGCCTAGCGACCGTGCGTCTGAGCGCCAGGCGTTGGAAGAGCTGTGTGCGCAACCGAAGCTGGACACAGACGCCGAACCGGCGGCAGCGGCGAGGCGGCTCATGCTCGCCGCACGGGCCTTGCTCGACAGCGATTGGGTCGACGTCCTCCTCGAGTTCGGATTGCTCACGGTACCAAAGGCCACTGAAGCGATCAGGATGGCCTTGGGGCGCCGGCTCCGGACCTATGGGCCCGAAGCGTGGCTCCGCGAGGTGGAGTCGCTCAACAACGGGCTCGACGATCCGGTCGAGAGATCGAACCTGCTGACTGCAGCGCTTTCGGGCTCGTCGTCCTCATCTCGCCGGGAGCCAGTGCCCGACAAGCTCTTGAGACGCGCTCAGGCTCACCTGAGTGAGTATGAGCGGTCGCTCGGCGCCGGAGCGGCCACCGAGGAGGCGGGCCTCCGCGAATCGCTGCTCGTGCTGCGTGCCACGGTGGACCTCGCGAGCATGAGCCTTCGCGAGCGCTCGTCGAGCGCTCGGCTCGATACAACCAGATTGAAGGAACATCGGATGGATAGCTCAGCCCGAAAGTTCCTCTCCTCAACCATCCGCTCGCTGCGCGCTCGCCTGCTCGACGACCTTCATGCCGCGACCGAGACTGCGTACCGGCTTTCGGTCCGCGCCCGCGACGCGGGGCTCGACGAGGCCGCGCGTGTGCGGCGCGGCCGGCTGGAGGCGTGGTTGGCTGAGCAGCTGCGCGCTCAGGGGGCCACGAAGGCAAAGGCCAAGGCGGTCCGCTCGGCGGAGGACTTCCGACGCGAGGCGGAGAAGCAGGCGGCCTACACCCTGCTGAACCGTTTGGTGTTGCTGCGGCTGATGGAGACCCCAGGGCCCTCGGGTGAGCCACTTCATGCGCCGGCAGTGGTCACGGGCGGGTGGGAGAGCCGCGCCTACAAGGACCTGCGCCAGCTCGCTCCGGGCCTCGTGCGCGGAGATGAGACGGAGGGCTATTCTTTCTTGCTCCAGCTGACCTTCGAGGAACTCGCCACCGAGTTGCCGGGCGTCTATGCCCCAGTGGGCATCGCGGACCTGGTACCGGTGCCGGCCTCCACACTTCGCCATGTCATCGACGCGCTGAACGCGCCGGAGATCGACTCCTGCTGGACCGACGACATGACGTTGGGGTGGGTCTACCAGTACTGGAACGACCCCGAACGCGAGGACCTCGACGCAAAGCTCAATGCGGGCGGCAAGGTCGAGCCGCACGAGATCGCCAGCAAGACCCAGATGTTCACCGAGCGCTACATGGTGGACTGGCTGCTGCAGAACAGCCTGGGGTCGATGTGGCTGGCGATGTGCAAGAAGCATGGCTGGACGCCCGAGGTCGAGGTTGACGGCACGCTGGCGGCCCTCGAAGCGCGTCGGGTGGAGTGGCGTGCGAAGCGCGAAGCGAACGAGGTCGAGCTCACGGCGCTCATGCCTCTCCACACGGACGCCGAGTGGCGCTGGGCCTACTACGTGCCCCAGCCCATTCCGGACGACGCCGTAGAGAAGGCTCCCGACTCGGTGCGCGACCTGAAGCTGCTCGACCCAGCCGTCGGCTCCGGGCACTTCCTAGTGGTGGCCGTCGACCTGCTCTTGGCCATCTACCGTGAGGAGGCACGGCACCGCGGAGAGGCCGGGACCGAGCGCTGGACCGACAGGGCCATCATTGAGCGCATCCTGAGCCACAACTTGCACGGCATCGACCTCGACCCTCGCGCCGTTCAGATTGCGGCGGCGGCGCTGTGGCTCAAGGCGCAGCAGGTGGCGCCAGGCGCACGACCCGAGCGGCTGAACCTTGTGGCGTCGAACCTACGCCTCGCCAGCCTGCCCGACGACGATCCGGCGCTGGTGGAACTCCGCCGCGAAGTGGAGCGGGAGACCGGCATCCCGGGTGCCCTGACTGACACGCTGGTCCACGCCCTGCGCGGGGCGGACCACCTGGGCAGCCTCCTCAAAATCGACAAGGCGGTGGATGAGGCGCTGCGCCAGCACGAGGCGGCGCTGGGCCGAGCGAAGCCCGAGCAGGGGAGCCTGTACGCCGGTTTCAATCCGCAGCGGGAGCGCGTCGCCATCGGCCGCGACGAGGCGAAGGCAACGCTGCTCGATCGCCTGGAAGCGTTCCTTGCGAAGCACACCGGCGGCGACGATCTCGGCCTACGGTTGCGGGGCGAACAGCTCACGGCTGGCGTTCGATTCGTGCGGATGGTGCGGGAGGGAACCTACGACGTGGTGGTGGCAAATCCGCCATATCAGGGGACGCAGAAGATCGACGATGTGTCGTACATCGAGGCAAACTACGCGGACTCACGCTACGATCTCTACTCCGCATTCATCGAGAGAAGCCTCAGCCTCGCTAAGGTCGGTGGAACCGTAGCGATGGTGAGCATGCGCAGCTGGCTCTTTCTAGGGCAGTGGAAGCGGTTTCGAGAGGCAGTACTAAGCGGAAATGCACTGCGAGTCGTGGGAGATGTGGACCGTGGAGCGTTCGGGGAAATCACGGGCGGCGTTGTTTCGGTAGCCTTGTGGACACTTGCGAAGGGGGTGAGGAGCCATGGGGAAGGATTCCAAAGTGGTCTTCGCCTCGATGGTTCGCCAGCGACACCCGGCGGCAAGCAGGCCGGCTTGCTTCTTCAGGTTGGGCGGCACGATTTCGACACGAACCTGCTTCGTGGCGTGTCTGGCTGGCCGTTGGTCTACTGGTGGGACAAGTGTTTTCTCACCGACTACCTATCAGCAGCGAAGCTCAAGGAGCTCGGCGAAGTACGACTTGGAATGTCAACGTCCAACAACGCCAGGTACACGCTGTGCCCATGGGAACCACGTCTGGTAAAAGCGACGCGTTGGGATCACCCGCGCGAGGACACATCGACAGCGGTCTGGGTGCCAACGGTCATGGGCGCGAAGGGGGTCGCCTGGTTTGAGCCACTCCGTAACGTGGTGCTATGGCGCAATGCTGGCCTCGAGATGAAGGTGGACCAGGAGGTCAAGTACGGAAGCGCATCGCGGCGAATCCAAAGCCAGGACAAGTATTTCGCGGCAGGAATCGCTTTCACGATGCTCGGCGATCGGTTTCGCGCACGAATTCACCGATTCCGCAGCATATTTGGGGACAAGGGATCTTCGGTCTTTCCGAAGGACGTTCAAGGGACCGTCTGCTCGATGAATCGGTCGTTGGCTGCGCGAGTCGTCGAAGACCTGACCTCGACTCTGAGCTTCACAGTGGGTGATGTTGCGGAGTTGCCTATCGCTGAAGTTGAAGATGCGGAGGACGTTGTCAGACAACTAGATGCGGCGTTCAGCGAGCACGAGGCGCATCGCGAGTCATCGGTGGAGTTTCGTCGTCCGGGCCCTTCGTCCTGGCGCCACGCCCAGGAGTGGGCCCAGCTCGCCGTCGATCGTCCCGAGGGCGCGCCGCTTCCCAAGTACGTCGAGGCACTCGACCCCGAGCCGCTGACCGACCACCTGAGCTTCGCCCTTGGCGTGGCGCTGGGTCGCTTCGGTCCCGCCGGCAGCGACCAGGAGGGCATTCTCGATCCGGCCAGCACCGACCTCTCCCACGCCTTGCCCCACGGGATCTTCTTTCTCGACACGACGCTCGACGACACCGACCACCGCGATGGCCTCGGCCACGTCGCCGCTGCTCCGCTGAACGCCGCTTGGGCCATCTACGGCCCAGCCATCGACACCCGGCGCAGCCTCCGCGAATGGCTAGCGGTCGACTTCTTCAAAGACATCCACCGCCAGATGTACGAGAACCGCCCCATCCACTGGCCGCTTTCCTCGTCCAGCAAGAGCTTCGTCGCCTGGGTGAACATCCACCGCTTCAGCGAGCAGACGCTGCGGGTGCTGCTGGCCGACCACCTCATGCCGACTCTCGCCCGACTCGAGGGTGAGCTCACTGACCTGCGCACCGCCCGTGACAGCGCTGACAAGAGGGCCGCGCGCGCCGCTGAGCGACAGCTCGACCGCGTGATGAAGGCCAAGGGTGAGCTCCAGGTTTTCATCGCCACAGTCGAGCAGTGCGCGGACCGCGGCGCTCCGCCCACGGACAGTAAGTGTCCGCCCCGCGAACAGGACGCCCACTACGCCCCCAACCTCGACGACGGCGTGATGATCAACGCCGCCGCGCTGTGGCCGCTACTCGACCCCCAATGGAAGGATCCGAAGAAGTGGTGGAAGGAGCTAGCGACCGCGAGCGGGCGCAAGGACTACGACTGGTCCCACCTAGCGATGCGCTATTGGCCCACACGCGTCGACAAAAAGTGCCAGGGAGACCCGAGCCTCGGCGTCGCTCATGGCTGCTTCTGGCGCTACCGCCCGGAGCGCGCATGGACCTGGGAGCTGCGCCTGCAGGACGAGATCAGAGCCGACTTCCGCATCGAGGAGCCGCCCTACCGACCTGGCGGGCGTGACCTCGGTGACGGTGGAGACAGTCCGCATCGCGACGCGTGGTTGGCAGACCATGCCGCCGAGGCGCTAGCCGCTATCGAGAAGGAGGCCGTCCGCCGCATGGGGCGTGGCAAAAGCCGCAAGCTCGTCCCCCAGATGCCCATCCTCGAGACCGGCCTCTGGTCGACGCACGCGGAGGTTCTTTGGGAGTTGGAGCTGCGCCTCGCCGAGAAGCAGGGCGCTGAGCTCCGCATCCTCGCGCCCGACGAGCCCGAGTCGCGCGCCGCCTTCGAGGCCAGGCACCCCGACAAGGTTCGGGCCCGCGAGAGCTTCCTGGCGAGCCTCGTTCCCCCTGCAGAGCTCTTCGATGACGACGAAGCGGACGCAGACGGCGACGACGATGGGCTAGACGACGCCGAGGAGGAGGACGCGTGACCACTGCGACAGCAGTTCAGCCCCAGCCGTCCAATGGCCTCGGTGGGCCCGTCTCTGCCGCGCTCGAGGCCGACCTGCGCTCGTGGGTGCGACGGCAGGGCGTGGTGATCTGGCTCGACCAGGGCGGCCACTACACGGCCTTTGTCGATCGCCTAAAGATGGCGCGGGACGCGGGGACGCTGCCGTATGAGGTTCGCGCGTTCCGCGGGAGTCACCTGGCGCTCATGATGGTGCTCGATGGCGTCGCGGCGGGCACCGAGAAGGTGCCCCTGGTCATTCACCTCCCTGGGTTCACCGAGGAGACCGTCCGCACCACGCCGTTCTTCGAGCTCTACGCGGCTGGCGTCCGGTACCGGAAGGCGCTCGATACCCTGGTCACGGAGGCCGCCGCCGGTCGGGTGCGGCCCGATCAGATCGCATCGTTCAAGGCGCAGCCCGACATGACGCTCGCTGGCGCCGATGCCTGGTTGAGCGCGCTCCTGAACGACGCCGAGGGTGGGATCGGCGCGCAGCTCCGCGCGATGAAACCCACGGCGGTCTTCGACGACCTGCTCACCGGTGGTTTCGTCGCCACGCGCGTGGGCCAGCTCGAAGACGAGGAGGCGCTCTGGGAGCGCCTCGCCGCGTGGATCGGGCTGCCGGGGTCTTGGCGCGATACCACGCTGCCACCGTCGCGCCCTCGCGCCGAGGACGTCGCCTTCGCGGCCGCCAGTTGGGCGCTCTGCGTCGAATATGTGGATGACCTGAAGCGTGCGCCCGTGAGTGTCCACCTAGCGACCCTCGGCGCCCTCCCTCGTCCGGTGATCGACACCTGCCGCACCGTCGCGGCGCACCTGCGGGAGCGGCACTCGAGCTTCTATCAGCGCACCGCCGACGAGACGGAGGCATTGCTCGCCGACGAGGTCGAAGCGGCAAAGGCCGAGGACCTTGGAAAGGTCGACACGTTCCGGTTCGAGGAGGACAAGGTCCTCAAAGCGGCGCTTGTCGCGCTCGAGCGCGCTGACTGGAACCTCGCCGCCGAGTGGGCCGAGCTGCGCGTGGATGCCAAGCCTGGAAGTGCGTCATTCTGGCTTCGCGACGATCCCACGCGGCGGTCTGCGTGGCAGCTCGTCGGCGATGCGGCGCGCCTGGGGCAGGCGATTGTGCGAGCGGGCGAGCGCCTGGGCGTCAGTACGGGCGCAGGGGGCAGCCTCGAGGCCGCCGTCGGCATGTACGTGGAGCGCGGCGCGGCGGTCGACCAGGCCCATCGCCAGCTCGAGCAGCGGCGCGTCGCATTGCTCTACCCGCAGGTGCCGGAGTTCGAGACCCTGCGCACGCGTCTCGATGGGATGCGGCGTGCATGGCGAGCCTGGGCGGACGCCTGGGCGCGCGACTTCAACGCGCTCTGCCGAGCCCACGGATTCCTCTCGGACGCGTCCCACCAGCAACGGACGCTCTTCGACGAGGTGGTCAAGCCGCTGACCCAGGAGGCCGGCACCACCGCCTACTTCGTCGTCGACGCGCTGCGCTTCGAGATGGGTGAGGAGCTCTATCGCCAGCTCGAAGGGACGCCGGCCACGACCGTGCAGCTCAAGGCTCGGCTCGCCGAGCTGCCCACGGTGACGGAGGTCGGCATGAACGTGCTGGCGCCGGTGGAAAAGAAGGGCCGACTGTTTCCCTCGATGGCGAGCGAAATGGGGGGCGTGCAGGGCTTCCAGGCCGGCGAGTTCCGCGTCTCCGATCCGGAAACGCGAAAGCGCGCCATGCACGATCGAGTGGGTGGCGGCACGTGCCCGTGGCTCAGCCTTGAGGAGGTCGTCACCCGCGACAGCACCTCGCTCAAGCGCTCGGTCGCCCAGGCGAGGCTCGTCGTGGTGCACAGCCAGGAGATCGACAATGCTGGAGAGAAAGGGGTCGGCCCGGCCGTGTTCGACCACGTCATGCAGAAGCTGCGCGCTGCATGGCGGCTGCTGCGAGACGCGGGCGTGCGTCGCTTCGTGTTCACGAGTGACCACGGCTTCCTGTTGCTCGACGACAGCGCGTCGTCCGCCCAGACCCACGGTCGTCGCATCGATCCGAAACGTCGGCACGTCTTCTCGCCATTGGCAGCCGACCATGCGGGCGAGGCGCGCGTCGCGCTCTCGGACCTCGGATACGAGGGGGTGAGCGGTCACGTGATGTTCCCGGAGTCGACGGCGGTCTTCGACACGGGCCGCCGCAACATGAGCTTCGTGCACGGCGGCAACAGCCTCCAGGAGCGGGTGATCCCCGTCCTGACGGTCGTCCATCGCTCGGCGGCCGGGGGCAGCACGCTTCAATACGGCATTAAGGCCGATGCCAGCGAGGGTGTCGGCGGCATGCACTGCCTCGAGGCCAAGGTCGAGGTGATCGCACAACGCTCGCTCGACTTCGGCAGCCCAAAGGACGTCGAGCTAGCGCTGCGGGTGCCCGAATCCGAGGGCGCCGCGGGCGTGCAGGTGGAGATCTGTCAGACCCGCGGCAAGGCTCGCATCGCCGGTGGCGTCGTCGTGGCGACGGTGGGCGAGCGTTTCGAGCTCTTCTTCAGGCTCTCGGGCTCTTCGGATGCCAGGGTCCTCGTCGAGCTCCACCACCCGAGCGCCGTGGCGGACGTCGTGCCGTGCGTGCCGAACGCTCGGTTCGCCGTGACGGCTACGCGTACGCCTTCGACGGCCCCAACCGCCCCGTCGGTGACCACCACGGCGAGCAGTGGCGGCTGGCTCGAACAGCTCCCCGAGTCCGGAGTGCGCCAGGTGTTCGAACACCTCGCCGCCCACGGCACCGTCACCGAGAACGAGGCCGCCGCCATGCTGGGCGGGCCCCGGGGCCTTCGGCGCTTCGCGTTCCAGTTCGAGGAGTTCGCCCAGAAGGCGCCCTTCGGCGTGCGCATCGACGTGGTGGCCGGAGTGAAGCGATACGTACGTGAGGGAAGCGCATGAGCACACTGACCCAGAAGGACGTCGAGCACGTCTTCGAGTCGCTCCGCAAGGGCCTCGTGCCCGAGCGGGGCATCGACGCGTTTGCTGTCGGCATCGAGAAGCAACGCGGAGAGCTCCATCGGCAGCTCGACCTCGCCAGGAGCGGCGAGGGCACCATCAAGTTCCTGCGCGGTGGATACGGCTGCGGCAAGACCTTCATGGCCCGCCTCGCCCTGCTCGATGCCCAGGCGAGGGGCTTTGCCACGAGCTTCGTCGTTGTGTCCGACAACGACCTCAAGTTCCACCGCTTCGACGATGTGTACCGCAAGGTCCTGACCGAACTGGGCACGGCGTCGTGCCTGCGAGGGGCGCTGGGCGACATCCTCGACCGGTGGATCGGCCGCGTCGAGGAGAGCCTCATCGCGGGGGGCGAGGACGACGGCGCTCCGGACTTCGACGACAAGGTTCGCCGCCGACTCGACGAGGACCTCGCCGCGATGACGGGTGGCCGGGCCCCCCAGGACTTCATCCGGGTCATCCAGACCATCTTCGAGCTCAAGCAGAAAGGCGATGTCGCCGAGGCCGGCGCGCTCATCTCGTGGCTGTGCGGGAGTGGCAACGTGGCGGCGGCGGCGAAGAAGGCCGCCGGGATCAAGGGCGACATCGGCAGCCGCGATGCCCTTGACTACTTGCGGGGCGTGCTCGAGATCGTGAAGGCCGCAGGCTACGCGGGACTAATCATCGTGATCGACGAGGCCGAGACCATCCTTCGCATGCGCTCGGACTCGCGCCACAAGTCGCTCAACGGCATTCGACAGATCGCCGATGCGGCCGGGTCGTACCCCGGAATGCTCTGGGTCTTCACCGGAACGGCCGAGTTCTTCGACACGCGCCATGGCGTCGCCGGGCTTGCGCCGCTCCACGACCGGATCCGTTTCCTAAAGCAGGGACGCTTCGCTAGCCTGCGGCAGGCACAGCTCGAGCTCGTGCCGTTCGACGCGGAGCGACTGCGTTCTGTTGCACTTCGCCTCCGCGAGCTCTTCCCGACATCGGACCGCGAGCGACTGGATCAGAAGGTGAGCGTCGCCTTCGTCGACCGCCTGGTGGCGGAGGTTACTGCGGGTTTCAAGGGCGACGTCGGCGTGGTGCCACGCCAGTTCCTGCGCGAGTTCGTCACCCAGCTCGATTTGGTCGAGGAACATGCCGACTACGAGCCGATGTCCGAGTACGGCTTCCAGGCCAAGGAGTTGAGCGCGGAGGAGCAGCATGTCCTCTCCGGCGCACCGCTGCTGACCCCCGTGGACGACGCGGGGGATGGTCTCGTGCCCAGTGAGGACGCGTGGTGAGCGTCTTCACCCGCTTCGCACCGCGCCTGCAGCCTGTCCTCGGCTACGCCGGCCTCGGCGAGCTCGAGCTCGCCGAGCGCACCCCGGAGGCCCCGGAGGTCGAGGTCGAGATATGCTCCGTCCGCGGCGCCCACTCGTCCGGAAGCACGATCGTCGCCCCCCTCAACCAGGACGTCGAGCTGTTCTTCCGCCTGCGCGGCCACGCCGATTCCGGGACCTCCCGCGCTGGAGCAGACGACCGGGCATGAGCATCTTCGCCCGCCTCTCCCCCCGCCTGCAGGAGGCGATCGTCGCACGCCTCGGCTGGACCAGCCTGCGCCCCGTGCAGGAGCTCGCCGGCGAGGCGCTGCTCGCGGGCAAGAACGCCGTAGTGCTCGCGCCGACCGCCGGCGGGAAGACCGAGGCCGCGATCTTCCCGACGCTCTCGCTCCTGATGGAGCACCCCACCGACGGCGTCGGCGCGCTCTACATCGCCCCGATCAAGGCCTTATTAAACAACCAGGCCGAGCGCCTCGGCACCTACACCGAGATGGTCGGCCTGCGCCGCTTCGTCTGGCACGGCGACACCCCGAGCGCCGACCGCACGCGCTTCGTCCGCGAGCCGGCCGAGCTGCTCATGACGACGCCCGAGTCGCTCGAGGTCATGCTCGTCTCGCAGCGGGTCGACGCGACCAGGCTATTTCGCAACCTGCGGATCGTCATCATCGATGAAGTCCACGCGCTCGCCGGCAGCGACCGCGGCGCCCACCTGCTCAGTGTCGTCGAACGCATCGCACGGCTCTCCCAACACGACGTCCAGCGGGTCGGCCTCAGCGCCACCGTCGGCAACCCCGCGGAGATCCTAGTCTGGCTACAAGGCACCTCGCGGCGGGAGGCGACGATCGTCGACCCACCCAAACAACCCGCCAAGCGCCAGCTCCTCGTCAGCCACCGCCCGAGCCTGCCCGAGCTCGCCCGCGACGCCGCCCGCGTCGCCAGGGGCGCCAAGAGCCTGTTCTTCTGCCAGACCCGCAGCATGACCGAGGCCGTCGCCGAGCACATGCGCAGCGCTGGCACGACCGTGTTCGTTCATCATAGCGCCATCTCGCGCGAAGAGCGGCAGCTCGCCGAGGAGAAGTTTACTACGGGCAGCGATGCCTGCATTGTGTGTACTTCCACGCTCGAGCTCGGCATCGACGTCGGCGACCTCGATCGCGTCCTCCAAGCCGAGGCGCCCGACACCGTCAGCTCGTTCCTGCAGCGAATGGGCCGTACAGGCCGCCGTGCCGGCCAGGCCGCCAACACCTCTTTCTTCTGCGAGACCGCCGAGGGGGTGCTGCAGGCGATCGCGCTCATCGAGCTAGCGCGCGAGGGTTGGGTCGAGGACGTTACGCCGCAAGCTCGGTGCTGGCCAGTGTTCATTCATCAGCTCCTCGCCATGTCGCTCGCCAGCGACGGCGTGACCTTCGAGGACGCCTGGCAGCAACTCCAATGCGTGCCCGACTTCCGCGGGATCCACCGGGCGGAGGCCGAGCGCCTCGTCGCCTGGATGCTGCGCGACAGGTCCCTGATCCTCCTCGATGGCCGCCTGCTGATCGGCCCCAAAGCCGAGCGCCGCTACGGCCGTCGTAACTTCATGGAGCTCTACGCGGTCTTCTCGAGCCCGCAGACCTACACCGTCGAGACCACGAGTAACCAACCGCTCGGCACCCTCAATCAAGGCTTCGTCGATCGACTGGTCGAGGGCGTGAGCTGCTTCTTGCTCAGCGGGCGTCCGTGGGCGGTGCTGGCGATCCGCCACGACGATCGCCGCATCATCGTCGAGCCCGCGCCGCGCGGCCGTCAGCCAACCTGGGGCGGCATGCTGCCGCAGTTCCTGGGTGAACGACTGTGCGCGAAGATCCGCGACATCATCGCCGCCGACGACGTCCCGCAGTACCTCACCGCCGAGGCCGCGGACGCCCTCGCGCTCCAGCGCGCGGCGATGGGCGCCTTCGCCGAGCCCGGTCGCGGCAGCATCGAGGACGCCGAGGGCGAGCTCCGCTGGTGGACCTTCGCTGGTGGTCGGATCAACCACACGCTCCGTTACGCCCTCGGCGCGCTGCACAGCGGGTGGAAGATCATCCCCGACAACTTCCTCATCAAGATCCGCGGCGAAGGAATCACCCGACGAGATCTTCTCGAGGCGATCGACGCCATCGCCGAGCCCGAGTTCTGGGCCAACGAACGCCTATGGCAGGACATCGCGGACACCCTGCCGGCCTACCGCCTGAGCAAGTTCCAGCCGCTCATGCCCGCGTGGGTCGAGCGTGAGAGCCTCGCCAGCTACCTCCTCGACGTGGGCGGCGCGGCCCGATGGCTTACCGGCCGTGCGCCCACTCGCCTGCCCGACCTCGCCGGCCCCGCGCCGACCGAGGCGCCGATCCTCGATCCCACGCCGGCGACTGAACCCCCGCAGCCGGAGCGCGAGGCTCCAGGCCAAGGCCGCGTCCGCTGGATCGCCACCAGTGCCGACTTCCTGGCCATGTGCGACAAGCTCAAGCGAGAGACCGTGCTGGGCTTCGACGTCGAGACGACGATGTACACGCACATCCTGTGCCTGATGCAGATCGCCTGCGCAGACGCGGTCTACATCGTCGATGCACTGTCGGTCACCGACCTCGCCCCTATCGCCCCGATCCTGAGCGACCCCGCGATTATCAAGGTCATCCACAACGCCACCTTCGAGCGCACCACTCTCAGGCGCTACGACCTTGAGATTGACGGCGTCGTCGACACCCTCGTCGTCTCCCGCCGGCTCCGCGGCAAGAAGGCCGGCAGCCACAGCCTCAAGGCGGTGTGCGCCCGCGAACTCGGCGTCGAGATGGACAAGGCCGACCAGACCAGCGACTGGACCCAGCGCCCCCTGAGCCCGACCCAGCGCGCCTACGCCGCCCTCGACGCCGAGATCCTGCTCCACCTCCATGCCCACTTCGGCGCCCCGACGCCTGACACGCTGGACCCGCAAACTCGCTTGCCCGGAGCATGACCCACGACCGGTCTCCTACCTTCGCTGAACACCCACACCGCCGAGCCAGGTTCAGGCACCTATATCGGTTTAATACCGTAAATATTGGGTGGGCGAGCAAGGCCCCACCTGGCGACGACTGCCGCGCGACTGCGCCCCTTGCGCCACGACCGGCGGCCCCGGTAGAAGCAAGATGCCCCTCGCATCGCCATGAGAACCGATACCGCCAAGCTCCATCAACTCTTCTCCATGGAGCGCCGGTTCGTAATCCCGCTCTTCCAGCGACCCTACGTCTGGGGACCCGATCAGTGGGACGCGCTCTGGGAGGACATCCGCGAGATGACGGAGGGGATCCACGACACGGGCGTCGGATCCCGGCCGGCGCACTTCCTCGGCGCCATCGTGCTCCAGGGCGTGCCTCTGACCGGGCACCACATCGCCGCGTTCCAGGTGATCGATGGGCAGCAGCGGCTGACCACCCTCCAGTTGTTCTTGAGTGCGCTTCGCGCGGCGGCCTTGTTCCTCAAGGTTCCAAGGGTCCCCGACATGACCGTGTCGCTCTTCCAGAACCGCGACGTGGTCGTGGATGAGGATGTGGAGAAATGGAAGGTCTGGCCCACGCGCAAGGACCAGGACCAGTATCTCAAGGCGATGAACGCGACGGACCGCGCGACGATCGCGGCCGAGTTCCCGGACCGCGACCCAAAGGACCGGCGTCGCAAGCTCCCCCGACCGCCCATGGTCGCCGCGTGGATCTATTTCCACGACGCCATCGTCACGTGGAGCTCGACGACCTCGGATCCGGGCCGGGCCGTCGGCGATCGGGTGCTCGATGTCTTCAGCGCGCTCAGGACTCGCCTGGAGATGGTGCAGATCGATCTCACCGAGCACGAGAGCCCGCAGGTCATCTTCGAGACCCTCAATGCGCGCGGGGTGCCACTCCTTGCCGCCGATCTTCTCCGTAACTACATCTTCCAACGCGCCGGTTCGCCAGCCGCCGCGGAGCACCTGCACCGGACCTACTGGCAGCGCTTCGAGTCCGATCTTGACCCTCAAAGCCCTGCCCTGGGCCGTTGGTGGGACCAGGAGGAGCGCCAGGGCCGTATGACCCGCGCGCGGCTCGACCTCTTTCTCCAGCACTACGTCACAGCGCAGACCAGCCGGGTGGTGCGCATCCCCGACCTGTTCGACGACTACAAGACTTGGGTCAAGGGCGGCCCGTTCCAGACGGTCGAGGAGGAGCTCAAGACGCTCACCCGTTATGCGGCGCACTTCGAGGTCCTCCTGCGAGGCGATGAGTCGAAGCCGATCGGTCGCTTCGCTGCGCGCGTGCGGGCGATGGATCAATCGACGGTGTTTCCACTGGTGCTCTGGGTGCTCGACACACCCACCCTGACGGAGCCCGATCGCGTCGCTATCCTCCGAGACCTCGAGTCCTTCCTGCTGCGTCGGATGATCTGCGGCCGCCCGACCAATGGGTATAACAAGCTGTTCCTGCAGCTCCTCACCGGATTCCGGGCGCAGCCGGGCGGCAATGCGGCGGCCTTCCGTGTGTTGCTCGCTGCCGGGAAGACCGAAGTGTCCGAGTGGCCCGATGACGCCACCTTCGAGAAGGCGTGGATGGACCTCGATGCCTACTCGGAGCTCGGTTCGGGGCGCGTCGTCATGGTCCTGCGCGCGCTGGAAGCCGAACTCCACGGGCCGAAGACCGAGCACGTCGCGGTTCAGGGTCCTTTGAGCGTCGAGCACGTGATGCCGCAGGCATGGGAATCACACTGGCCGCTGCCGGGCGTGCTCGCCGAGCAGATCGAGATCGGGACTCGCAGCGCCCTGCTGCACGACTTCGGCAACCTCACGCTGGTCACCCCGAATTTCAACAGCGCGCTCTCCAACCGCCCTGCCAGCGAGAAGCTCCCCGATATCGATCGCCACTCCGCGCTCATGCTCAATCGGGCCTTCGGTGGTGGCCGAAGCACCTGGAACGAGCAGGACATCCGGGACCGTTCGGAGCGACTCTTTCAGCTCGCTAAAAAGGTCTGGCCGGGGCCCGGCTCCGCCACGGCCCGTGCGTGAGGCGCTGTCCTGTCGGAAGGCCTCCGGGACAATGCGGCCCGCCTTCTCGTCGATGACGCCGCTGCTCGAGGCCCCGGAGAGCGGACCCACTTGCTGTGCGAACTCCCGCGTGGAGCTCCTCCTGCGCCTTGTGGAGCGCAGGGGGTCCGTCTTGTCCGAACTCTGCCGCCGCGGTGGTCGACCGCAAGCGGCCCGATCCGGGGTTATTCCGGCCGATCCTCTTGGCATCGTGAGGAGACGGCCATGAGAGGTCGATTGCGGATCTGGGCCGGTTCATGCGATCGTCGCTTGCGTCGATGCCCCTGGCCCCCGAGCAAGCGAGCACGCCGATCGGGGCACTGCACACGCTCGTGCTCGATCTCTTCACGGCCGAGGAGTTTCGGCGCTGGCTCGGCCTTGGGCCTGACGCCGACATCCTCGCCGAGCTCCCCGGCGAGTCCGCCCCAGACGCAGCGGTTATCGAGAAAGCGCTCGGAGCGCTCAAGCGGCGTGGACAAATCGACGCGGCGTTCTTCACCAGAATGAAGAGCGAGCGCGCACGCAAGAACGACGCGATTGCGGCCGTCGAGGCACTTTGGTGCGAGTCGGGGCGACCACCGGCCGATCCTCGCGGCTCGACGGTCGGGTCAGAGCGCGACCTGTCGTCGAAGGACACGTCAACCACGGACCCCTACTGGCCCGCAGGCACAATGCCCGCTGACCAGCCGACGTACGTCGTCCGCGCATTCGACCGGGAGCTCCGCGATGCGTTGCGGAGCGCCTCATTCATCGCCGTCGAAGGTCCATCGGAGGTTGGCAAGTCGAGTCTCGTGCGCCACGTTGGCGCCACGCTTGCCGCGCCGCATCGCGTCTGCCACTTGGACCTGGACACCCTTCGCTGCGACGATCTGCAGGAGTTCCTGAGCGAGTTCTTTGAGCGGGTCAGCGAGCGGCTTGAGCGCACGGTAAAGCGCTGGACGGGCCTCGTCGATGGAGCCGATGCCCCGCTCGTCCTGGTACTCGACGAATTCGGCCGCCTGTCCGCGCAGGTCGTCCATGGATTGGTACCGGCGCTGGTCGGCCTCCACCGCGATTGGCCCGGCCGCATCCAAGTCGTCGCGTGTTATCCCGTTGTGCCGCCGGTATCCTTCTCCCGGTTTCTTGGTGACTGCGGCGTGACTGCGGAGAAGTACCGCGATTGCTGGCGCTCGATCCGCGTGACGCTGTTCGGCATTTCGGAGGTGGAACAGCTCCTCGCGCACCTCCCCGCGACCGCCGCCGAGGTCGCCCGGGCCGAGGTCGCCACCCTCTTTCGTGTCTCAGGCGGGTCGCCGCCCGCCGTTCAGCGTGTCTGCAGCAAGTTGTTCGTGGCTGCGAATAGAGGCGCATCAACTGACGAACTGCGAGCGATCCTCAAGGCGAGGAGCGCGTACCGATGACGCAAGATATCCCCTACCGAGCCGCAGGGACGTACAACGGTCCGTCCTACATCGAGCGCGATGCAGACCGCACGCTACGAACGACCATCGTCGCGGGGCAGCGCTACCCCTATATCGTAGCCCCGCGACAGAGCGGCAAGTCGAGTCTACTCTTACGTACCCGCAGAGCCCTCGACCCACGGGAGTACCGAACCGCGTTCGTCGACCTCTCACTGCTGGAGAAGCGAGATCATACGTCGCTGTGGGGGGAAGTTCTCGCGGGCATCGCCGAGTCCACGGGGCTCGACCCGTCGTCGATCAACCCGAAGCGTCCGATGCACAGCTTCCAGGTATGGCTCGGCGAGGTTGCCCAGCGGATCGTCGTGTTCCTCGACGAGACGGACTCGATGTTAGCGGCCGCTTGCTGCGAATCGTTCTTCAGCTACATCCGCGGCCTCTACAACCGCCGCTCCGAAGATCCGTCGTTCGCACGTCTCACGTTCGTGCTCGCCGGCGCCGCACTCCCGACGCAGCTCATCACCACTCCCTCGACCTCGCCATTCAACGTCGGCGTCGAGGTCCCTATCGATGACCTGTCGCTCCCAGAGACGCGGCAGCTGGTCTCCCACCTCGGGTCATCTGCGGATACGGCGATCGCCACGCGCCTCCACGGCCTGACCGGAGGATCCGTGTACCTCAGCCAGCTACTGCTTGAGAAGCTGTGGGGGCAGGGGCAGACCGGGGGCATCGCCGTCACCGTCTCCGACATCGACCGCTTCGCCGGTGAGATCGTCGCTTCTGCCGCAAGCGAAGTGCACTTCCTCAACATGTACCGGGCCTTTGGCGCCGACGGCCAGTTGCGCACTGCCCTCGCGGATCTTCTGGTTGACCGGTCAATCGACGAGCACGCAGCGCAGATGCTCCGTCTCGTCGGCGTGTCGGACGGCGTGACACCGTACCGCAACCTGTTGTACCGGCGTGTGTTCGACCGGGGGGGCCCCCTCGATCTAGTACAGCTGATCGGCGGGGTGTCCAAGGGCGACGAGCCACCCCGCGCGAATCGTCCCCCCGCCGAGGTAATCGCGCTGGTCGATCGCCTGTTCTGCGGTGACGCGGCCCAGTTCGGTGTGTACGAGCGGTCGGACGACCAGGCTGCGGAGGTCGTTATCCCCACCGTCCTGTTCCGCTTCGTCCTCAGCGACCCGGAGCAACAACGCGTGAGCCTGCAGTTGTACCGCGGGCTCCGCTCGATCGGCGGCGCGTTATGGGCCCGCGAGATCCGGTCGCTTCAGCGGGCGTCGTCGTACCAGCACCCAGCCCTGCCGACCATCCTCGGTGGCGCGTACGTCGATGGCGAAGATCTCGCCTTCGTAATCACCCGGGCCGCCCGCCACCGCTTGTCCGAGCCCGGCGCGATGGAGTTCATCGCCTCGGACCGGGTCGAGGCGCTGCGCCAGTTCATGGTGCTCGCACAAGGCCTCGGCATCCTGCACGAGCAGGGGATTACACACCGCAACCTGCACCCGGGGTCGCTCGAGTACATCGAAGAAAGCATCGAGGACCGCAAGCGCTACAGCCTGCGCCTGTCGCGGTTCGAGATGAGTGCGATGGTCAGCAATCTCGTACGCCGGCGCGGCCCCGGCGACACACTCCAACGTGACGAGTTGCGGCGAATCTACCGCGAGCTCGACGGTGCCCAGGACGCGCTCGCCTACTGCCCGCCCGAGCGCGCGGCCTGGCTATTCGGCGACGCGATCGTGCCCCCAGAGAGCGAGCGCTCCGACGTCTACGCGCTCGGCGTGTTAGCCTGGCGGTGGCTCGTTGAGCGCCCAGAAGACCTGCCGTGGCCCGCGATCAGCGGCAGCGACGACCTCCGCCGCCTCCATGCATCCATGCGGGAGAAGCTGCGCACCCGGGGCGACGTCCCGCTCCCGCTGGCGAAGCTGCTGGCCAGCATGCTTGCGCCAGATCCCCACGCACGTCCTTCAATCTTCGACGTCCTCGACACGCTGAGCCGCGGCTACGCCCGCCTCGCCGCCAGCTTGGAGCCGACCGCAGACGAGCCCACCTTCTTTATTGGTTTCATGCCGGAGGGGCACAGGCAGACGACCTTCCGCTGGGGCTGGATCGACGAGGACCCGTGCGAGGCGAGTGGGCGTGAGGCGCTGCGCGCATTCCTAGAGCAGGAGTTGCGCTCCGCCGAGCTTCTGTACTGCCCCGACGGGGTCACGGGGTATCTCCGGACGGGCAGCAAACGCGACCGCGAGATGATGCGCTCGGCCCGATATGTCCTCGCCGGCAAGCAGGCCTACTGGTTCTGTGACATCTACTTCGAGCCCGGGCCCGCCTTTAACCAGTACGTGCGCCGTGTCGAGCAACTGCTCCTGATTAGGTACGTCGTCCACCACCGCAACGCGCGCCGGCTCGACGAGACGCACCTACGTCGCCTCGTTCCGGGGGAGATCAAGTTCGTGCCTGTGTGGTCTGACCAGAGCATTGACCTCCAGGCGATCCGTCGCGCTGGGCGGACCTGGCTGCCGCTGCTCGAGTCGGTGCGCCACGAGCAGTCGACGCCCGCGTGGATGACCACGATGGAGTCCGCGCTCGACTTCCTGCGGGCGCTGCGAAGGGCCGAGGCTGATGCCCGCGTTTTCCCTTACGAGGTCGTCGGCGGCGACGCCCGAACCACCGTCGAGCTAGGCCTCGACCTCCCCCGCGACCGCGGTTACCAGTTCGCCGACCCGCTCCGCTCAATGTACTTCCGCACGATGCGGACGCCGATGGGCCGGCTATTCGAGGAGTTGGACGGCGAGCGGACCACGCTGGTCGCGGTGTTCGACGACCGTGACGGCCGCCCAAACTTTACGGATGGGGCTGTCGCCACCCTGGTATTCGAGCGACGGCTCGACGACAACACGTTGCGACTGCAAGCACCTGCGGGCGGACGCGGCCTGCCGGCCCGCGGATGGCTGCGGCCTGAGGGAGATGCGGGCATCCACATGCAGCTCCGGCGGCAGGAGCACGCGGTACAGGAGTTGCTTGCGTCGCGCTCGTTGATGCATCAGCTGCACAACCCATCGACCATCAAGGGCTTGCGCGCACGCTGGGAGCACGCCGGCGCCGAACTGGGGAATCACCGCAGCCGGCAGATCGTCCAGGACATGCTGCGGTGCGAGCCATTCTACGCGCTCCACGGGCCCCCGGGCTCCGGCAAGACCACCGTCACTGCGACCGCCGTCGTCGAGCATCTCAAGGTCGAACCCGGGCAGCGCGTGCTGATCAGCAGTCAGTCGCACAACGCGCTTGATAACCTCGCGCGACGTATCCTGGCCCGCTGCGGCGAGGACGTTGTCGCCGTCCGCATCCTCTCCGACCACGCCGTTGCTGAGGAGAAGCCGCACCCGGAGATGCTGCGGCGACGCCCCGAGATGCTGGCGACAGCCGCCGTGGAGCGCATCACTCAGGCGTGCAGGCGCCGCCTCGCGCCGGATCACCGTGAGGACGGCTTGGTCGTCGATGACGCGCTCCGCCAGCTCCTGGAAGAGTGGATGAAGGTCGCGCCGGGCGTCGAGCTCGAGCTGTGCGACCGGATCCGCCGTGGCGCAAGCCTTGTGTTTGCAACGACCGGCGCCTGCACCCCACGTGAGGTCGGTGCTGCCGGGGCGAGCGGAATGTACGACTGGGTGATCGTCGAGGAGGCCGCGCGCGCATGGCCGGCCGAGCTCGCACTGCCGCTGGTCCGCGGATTGCGATGGACGCTGATCGGCGACCACTTCCAGCTCCCAGCGTTCGACGACCTGGTCGTCCACAAGTTCCTCGAACTCTGCGCCGCGAGCGACGACGAGGAACTCCGGGCCCATGGCGAGCGCAGTTCTGACTACCACGCGGTGTTTCGCCTATTCGCCAGCCTGTTCGATCACCGCGCCCAGCGTCGGCGAGAGCGTCCGGCAAACGTTCAACTGACCGAGCCCCTCGACGAGCTCGACGAACAGTTCCGAATGCACCCCGACATCTGCCGCATCGTCTCGCGGTCGTTCTACCGCGAGCGCGTGGACCGCCAGACCGGAGCGTTGAAGGTCTACGAGGACGGCTGGCTGACGACCGCCGCCTCGGCGAAGCGCCCACACAACCGCGAGCTGCCGCGGTTCCTGCGCGGCCGCGCAGCGGTATGGCTCGACACGGCCGAGGTGCCGCACTGTGCCGACCAGCGTGCGTGGAAAAACCCCGGGGAGGCGGAAGTGATACGCCGCCTGCTCGAGGAGATGGTCCCGGTGCCGGGCGGCCGCGACGAGGACTTCGCGCTGCTGACCCCATACAACGCCCAAGTCGAACTCCTGCGCCGCACGGACCTGCCAGCATGGGCCTTACCACGGATCTACACCACCGACGGCTTCCAGGGGCGCGAGGCAGAAATCGTCGTCGTCTCGCTGGTCCGGTCGGTGCAACGGAGCCCAGACCGACCCGAGGCGAACATTGGCCACCTCGTTTCGCCGAACCGCGTCAATGTGCTGCTGTCGCGCGCACGCACCCTGTTGATCGTCGTCGGCCGGTTCGAGCACTTCGTGCAGCAGGCGCAATCCAACCGCGAGCGCGGCGATGTCTCGTTCTGGAAGACTGTCACCGACACATTCCTTGAGCAGGACGGCGTCGTGAGCGCTGCGGACTTGCTCGGCCGCGGAGGTATGTGGTGAGGCTCCGGGCTCGTACGATCGTGATTCCGTGTGTCTCGTTCGCTGTGCGCGTGCGCCTGAGCGAGGTCGCGGGCGGCATCACACCGGTCGAGCGCATCGTCCTCATGGCCATCGGCGCAGGGCTCGACAGCGTCGACGCACTGGCCCAGACCTTGAAACTCGGCCGACGGCTACTCCTCGATCTCATCTACGATTTCTGGCACAAGAACTACGTCGTCATCGACGACGAACGCGCCAGCGTCCAGCTGACCCCCGAGGTACAAGCCGCCCACGACGCCGGTAAACTCGACGAACTCGCTACCGCGGAAAACAATGTCGAACTAGTGAGTCTGATCCAAGAACTCGTGTCTGGTGCTGTCCTTCCGAACATCGCCCGCCCGACGCCGCAAGGGTCCGACAGTATGCTCGTACCGACGATCATGGGCGGGCTCGAGCTCGCCGACATCCCGCGTGCGGCGCTACTGACCGCCCTCGAGCGCGCCGCAGCGCGCCAATCTCGCCAAGCGAAGCGACCCCAGACCGTGCGCGAAGCCTGGATCGAGCCGGGCCAACTCCTTAGCGACGCGGCCGGCGCCAGTCGTCGCGTCTACCTGACGCTTCTGGTTGATGTCGTCCGGCAGCGAGGTTCCAGCGCGCTGGAGTTCGACATCATCGACGCCCCCGAGGTGAGCCCGGTCGTCCGCCGGAGCATCGAGCGCGGGCTCACCAAACTGGCGCGCGAGCTCCCCAACCACCTGTTCTTCAAGCGCTTGCGGCAGCAGCTTGACGGTTCCGACGACGTTGGAGGAGCCACCGAACCGTTGGAGCAGTTGCGGCGCGCCGTCGCGGACCTCGGAGAAGTCGACCCTGGCGTGCTCGCCATGCGCCATGAGGTCTTTGTGCGCCTGCACGACGACGTTCGGCTGGACCTTGCCGAGCGGGCGGGCGCGCAGGCGGCGGTTCGCGCCGTGATCGGCCACGACGAGCAGGAGGCGGTGCTCGCAGGCATGCTGGCGACGGCGCAGCACCAGGTCGTGCTTGGCAATCCGTGGCTCTCGCTCCCGACATTGTTGGCGCACCGCGACGGGGGGAGCTGGTTCGATCGATTCGAGCAAGCGCTGGCCCGCGGGGTCCAGCTCGTACTGCTCTGGGGCATCTCTGCCGCCGCGGAGCTCGATCAAAAGGTCCGAAGCGCGCTGCACGACCTGCGTGCCCGGCACCACCCGCGGTTCATCTGGTCGAGCCGTCCAAGCACGATGCATGCCAAGTTCGCGATCCAGGACGCCCACGCGGCGCTGGTGACCAGCTACAACTTCTTCGACCCGCGCGAACGCTCCGCCCTCGAGATCGGGCTCCTCGTCGCGGGCCCGTCGCCAGGGACGACGACCGCAGCGCTGCTCGAAATGCTGCGGTGGACGCGCGACACCTTCCCGGACTACCGCCAGGCGCGGCGTATTCTGGTGCTGCCCGACGAGCTGGGCGTCGAGGTGCCCGGGCTCTTGCGCGCAGAGACCCCACCTGTGCCGGATCTGGGGGCCTCGGAGGACGTCCGACTTCCGGCGATCCGCCACTGGGCCCGCAGCTGGCAGGCTACCGCCAACGAGCTGGTCGCACTGGGCCGGTCGCTGCACCGTGGAGCCGACCTCGTCGTCGACCGCATGCACCGTGATGCGCTAGCCCACGCCCTCAAACACTGCTCGCGCCGCCTAGCCGTACTCTCCGACAAACTTAGCGTCGATGTCGTCACCGATGAGATGGTCAGCGACCTCCGGCAACGACTGGTCGACGGCGCCGCGTGCACGCTGCTGTTCCGCCGCGAGGGTGCGTCTGACCTGACCACTGGTCCGGCGACCCGTCTGCAGCCACTCGCTGTTGAGTTTCCTCGGTCGTTTGTGATGACAACCAGCAACAGTCACGCCAAGGTGCTGCTGTGCGACGACGAGGTCGTGATCGGCAGCTTCAACTTTCTGTCATACGGCGGCGACTACGACCGGACGATGCGTGCTGAACGCGCCGAGCTCAGCATCCGTGTCCGTGACCCCACCGTCGTCCAGGCGATCGCCGATGCGCTTGCAAGTCGCTGGCCGGATGCGTTTGCGGTACTCGCCCGCCGAAACGCCCCACAGGACCCGGTGAGCCCCGCTCGAACGGAAAGCGTCCAACTCCAGCCACTGTTCACCGCGTTACGCGACGAACCAGAGCCAGGGTCGTTGCTGCTGCGGTGGTTCGCCGAGCGCGCCCGTCCATGGGCCGACCTCGACGCTCTTCGTGACGCAGGTGTCTCGGAGGTGCTCCTGGCCCGAGCGGTGGCAGCCGCACTCGCGTCTGCAGCCGCCGATGAACCGGACGGGCAACGATGGCTGTGGTGGCTCGTCGAACAGCGGTGGCGCGACTGCGACTTCCTCGGTTGCGCCCTTCTCGCGCCACCGTCAGGGTCCGGCCCGCTCGGCCTCAACGCGCCGTTGGCCTTTTTCGCCGCCGCGGTCGAGGGACCAGCGCTGGAGCACGAGGCGGCGGGCAACGAGGACGACCTGCACCCCGGCCGTGGCGAGGCGTGGGTGCTGCTGGCGATCGTCGACGTGCTCGTGCATGGGCGGCCGGCGAGCCCCAGGCTACTCGCGGGATCCCTGGAGCCTTGTGCTCGCCACGTGCACCGTTGGGCGCGGGCCGCCGCCGCTTATCATGCGGTCGCGTCCGGACCCCTTCCGTGGCAGCTCCTGCGCGCACGGGCGGGGGCTCAGACACGCCGGCAGGTGCTCGACGCAGCCCGCGACCATTTCGTGCGGGCTCTGGCGACGGCCGAGCAGGTCGGCTTTCGCTTCCCGCTCGGACAACACACGTGGGACGCCTTGCGATCCCCGGGTCAGCCGCTCGGGGCTATGCGTGCCGCCCTCGCAATCGATGATCCAGACGCGCTTCAGCGCTACTTCTCGCAGCTCGATCAGTCTGAACGGACGCTTGCGGCGATCATGGACGAGCAGAGCCTTGTCCACCGCGACGCCCATAACCGTCGCATTGAGGGCCCCAAGCGGCGGGTATGCCTCGAACGGCTACGCCAAGCGGAGGTTGCCGCCCGGGATTGGATCATCAGCGCTCGTGCCCCAGCGGTCGGTGCCGCCGACTCACATCTGCTGGGCGCGTGTTGGCAGCTGCGATCCGCACTCAAGGACCTCGCTGCCCCGGAGTCCACCCCGCTAGCCGCACTGGCCGAGCCTGTCCGTCGGTACGCACTGATCCGCATGCAGGCTCTGTTCGAAGCGGAGGGACCGTGAAGACGAGCGACCTGCTGCGCGAGTGGGCCTGGACCCGGCGACGCCACGAGGCCTGGCTGGCGATGTTCGCCACCGATCCGGCGCAGGCGTTGATCGCTTGCTGCACAGCCCTTGCAAGCCCGCAGTCACCGCGAGAGTTGTTCACGGCGCTAGTCGATGGCGGCGAGTTCGAGGCGGCGGAGCTGCTCCTGCTCGACGAACGCTTTTGCGCCGAGCTCGGCGCCGATCCGATCGCCTCGCTCGCCGCACAGATCGAGTGGGCCAAGCGTACGACACGTGCGGCGATCGAGATCCGCCTCGCACATCTGTCGGCCCGTGCCGACGCGTCCGGCCTGACCATCGACGCAGCCACGATCCGACGCGCCGCGGAGCAACGATATGCCGACGCGACCGACCGCCTGCAGGCCGCTGAGACCGCCGTACAGGCCGCCGAGGCCGCACGCGTCCTTGCGCTGCGCGAGCGCCTCGCGGCCACGACGTCGACCCTGGCCGCTGAGGAGTTTACTAGTTGGCGCATCGCGGTCGAGCACGCGATCGATTCCGGATCTCTCGCCGAGGCAGAAGCCGCGCTGTCTGCTGGGCCGTCCGCCGATCGCCCGCCCGCGATCGACGTGCCGACCCGACCGTTGTGGTCGTTCGGCAAACACACCCTCGCCGAGGTCCTCGGCTGGTTTCTCGACCACGAGCCGTCCCCGCCATGGTTCGCTCGCTACTGCCCGCCGCGCACGGACACAATGGCCTGGCAGCTGATCGACAGCGTTCGCGCGTGGTGCGAGACCCGCGGCGAGCGCGAGCGCGAACTGCTGCTTCGAGCCTTCGCCGCTGTGATGGAGTGCAAGGTTCTGGGGGTGACACGGTCCGAGGCACTTGGACGCATCATCCGCGTCGATGCCCCGAGCGCCCCCGGATTCCACGCGTTCGCGGCCCGGCGTTGGCCGGACGGCTTGACCGTCGGGCTCGCCGACGATGCCTTGCTCATCCTCATCGGCGAAGACTTGCTCGAGCTCGCCCTGCGCGATGTGTTGGCCGCCGTGAACGACGCCGACCGCCGCGCCAGCCTCCTCGCGGCACTCGGCCGGCAGCTCCCGCTGGCCGCCGCGTTCGTATCCACCCTTGCCGATGAAGGCGTGCGATGGGAGCGGCACGACCTCCCGCATGGCCTGCTCGCGCGCGACCGAGTCGTGGTGTTGGTGTCAGCGCCGGGTATGGGCAAGACGACCCTGCTGCGCGAACTGGCCGCGTCGCACCCTGGTACGAAGATTGTCGACGCGAGCCCCGGGGTCGAGTTGCCGGAGGCACCGGTGCTCCTCGTCGACGCCGCGGACCTGCTCGACGTGGCCGCTCTGCGTGGCCTCCTGCTTGAGGCGCAGTGGGCCCGGACCACCCGCGAACCGCCCCCGGCCGTGCTCGTCGCCGGACGACCCGAACTCATTGCCAAGCTCAACGTCCCCGCCAGCGTCGTCACCGTCGAGCGGCTCCCGCCGCGCTCCGCCGCATCTATGCGCGCGCAAGCCCGCGTTACACTCGCCTGGGTCGGCGTCGAGGCGACCCGCCCAGGGCTCTACGACCGCATGGCCTGGCTCGCCAGCGGAAATCCCACGCTTCTGTTCCTCCTCTGCCGCGCCGTTGCCCTTGCGCTCGCTGCGCGCGGACCATCGACGCGGCGCCTCGACGACGCCGCCCTCGATCTAGCGTGGGGCTCCGAAGAGCTCTTGCGCTCCGCGCGACGGCTGCTGTTTGAACCGCTGCAGGCCAGTGCCCAGGCTGTACTCCGCGTGATCGCCGAGCTGGCGGGCCCGGGCGAGGTCATCGACCACGACCTCGCCTTGTGGGCCGTTCGTCAGGTTGACGCCCTGCGTGATCACGCATGGTTAATGGGACATGTTGAGCTGCTCGTCGACTACGGCCTGCTCCACGCGGACGACCGTGGCATCGGCCTTGCCGCTGGCGGCGTAACCCAGCTCATCTGCCGCTGGTGCGCCGAGCCGGATCTGTGACCGTGTGCAACGGGTTTTGAGCTATGGCTTATTGCGCGAGGGGTGACGCGCCATATCGTGTGCACCGTGCACCACATCGGCGGCAACCGCCGACGATCCGGGTGGGTAGTACGCCTGTCCCAATGGTCATATACAAGCACGAGACACACGTCGCCGCTGCGCGGCTCCAAGCGTCTCCACCAGCTCTCCAAGAGTGGGGCTGAATCCCGAGAGTCTTGGGGACTCGCGGGAGTTCAGCCCCTGGGCGAATTCACAAAGGACGACGCGGACTTGTGGCGAAAGGCGAGCGCTTACAAGGGGTTGTGAAAATCCGCGTCATCCTGCTTCGAGCAGTGAGGCCCGCTGTCGCTATTCGTCGGACTTCGCGCGGCTCGCCGGAGCGGCGGGGACCGGAGCTTCGCCCAGGAGGCGCACACGCTCGGCCAGCTCGTCCAGCGTGAAGCCCTGGTCGAGCATCCCGCGCACCCACGCCGCCCGCGCCACGGCCCAGTCGGGCCAGCGGTTATGCGTGCCGGCCCGGGCGACGCCGATCCGCGTCGGCTCCGGGAGCACCCGCTTGTCACACCAGCGGCGAAGCGTGTGCCGGGTGACACCACCCGCCGCCTCGGCGACCTGCGCGGTCGAGGCGAAGGTCGAGTTGAGCTTCCGGGGCATGCGCGCCGCGATTGTACCGGCGCCGAGGCGCAGCGACGCCATCACGGATCACGGGAGACACATTGGAACACCAATGGTACACACACAGAATGGTCACCAAAAATGACTCGTTCACAACCGACTTGTCAGCCACCACGAGCATGAAGCCCGTCGCGGGCCGAGTCGCCCGGTTCCTGCTCACGGACGGACGAGAGGTCGAGGTCCAGGTGCCGCGGGCCGTGGCGGCCACGGTCGAGGAAGCCATGGTGGCAGGCTTTTGCATCGTGGTCCGGCAGCCCGACCGGACGGCCGCCGAGCTTCGAGCGTCGGACCTGCTGCATGTGTTCGCAGCGCGAGCAGCGGCCCACGCTCTGGCAGCGTTCGCCGCCGGAGATCTCCCGCGAGCGCTTCACCTCGCCGCCCAGGCCGGCGGCGCCTGGCGTCAGCTCGTTCCGCTGTTCCACGAGATCGCCGCGGCGCGCTCACGGCGACGGTGACACCGAGGTGCGTTCGCCAGTCATCAATCCCGAACCTCGACTGCCCCTGCGTGGGCTCAGGGCGTGGTCCTTGTCACGGGGCCTGGATCTACAGACCTCAACTTCGCGAGATCATCGATATTCAACTACAAGCATATGCCGCTCGGCATCCGCGATCGACGCGATCGACGCGATCGACGCGATCGCCGCGAAGTTCACCGATGTCGTCACGAACATCGGCAACGACCGCGTCGGCCCCTGCGACTAGCTCGCCCGCTCACCCGGCCGCCGCCGCGCGCCCGAGCCCGAGGAACGCCCGCGTCCGCTCGTGCTGCGGCCGGTCGAGCACCTCCGCCGGCGGCCCGTCCTCGATCACCGCCCCGCCGTGCAGCACCAGCACACGATCGCTGACCTCCCTGGCGAATCGCATCTCGTGCGTCACCACCAGCATCGTCAAGCCGCCCTTCGCCAGCGTCGTCAGCACGTCCAGCACCTCGCCGACCCGCTCCGGGTCGAGCGCGCTGGTCGGCTCGTCGAGCAGCAGCGCCGCCGGGTCCATCGCCAGCGCCCGGGCGATCGCCACCCGCTGCTGCTCGCCGCCCGACATC